>Ga0209208_10004638_pt1 | contig 19406 bp, 10 predicted proteins | sample S1TSphfallax_3_FD_187694 | JGI IMG/M metagenome (GOLD analysis project Ga0209208, IMG submission 187694) | Host-associated microbial communities from peat moss isolated from Minnesota, USA - S1T2_Fd - Sphagnum fallax MG (SPAdes) (version 2) | ecosystem: Host-associated > Plants > Peat moss >... | reverse complement strand
GTGACAATATGTTACATTGCATTATATTTGTCAAATACTTCATTTTAAATATTACAAAAACATAAAATTTGAAAATTCATATTTTATTAACATTTTGTCCAAATGAAATGTTTCGAGTTTTTTTTTAAAAATTCAATAATGTGTACAATTACATTTCTTTCCTTTTGAAAATGTAAAATCATTTGAACAAAAAATAAATTGAATATCATTATTCAATAACATTTCAATGATCATTCTTTTGAAAAAAAAAAAAGTTTAATAAATTGATTTTTTTGTTAATATAATAATACTACCTATGTTAACCTACTTTCAACTATTATAAGGCTATTTTTCATTAATCTAAATTATTTCAGGTTACATTATTTATGACTACTTATAATTATTTCAATTACTTTTGGTTATTTTAACCTATTTCATTTGAGGTTATTTTTGGTTATGTGAGGCTATAGTTGGTTACTTTTGGCTATTCAAGGTTTTTTCACCTTATGCCATTGTTGACAATTCTAAAATATTGTAGGTTATTTTAATTTAAATTACTTTTGTTTATTGTAAATTATTTCACCTTATATTATTTTTGGCAATTTTAATCAATTGTAATACATGGCTATTAGTGGTTATTGTCGGCTATTAATGGGTATTGGTAATTATTCTATTGGTGGCTATTAGTGGCTATTATATTAATGGTTATTGGTAATTATTCTATTGATGGCTATTAGTGGCTATTGTATTAATGGTTATTGGTAATTATTCTATTGGTGGCTATTAGTGGCTATTATATTAATGGTTATTGGTAATTATTCTATTGGTGGCTATTAGTGATTATTATATTAATGGCTATTGGTAATTATTTTATTGGTGGTTATTAGTGGCTATTATATTAATCGTTATTGGTAATTATTCTATTTGTGGTTATTCGTGGTTATTCTATTAATGACTATTGGTAATTATTCTATTGGTGGTTATTAGTGGCTATTATATTAATAGTTATTGGTAATTATTTTATTCGTGGTTATTCGTGGTTATTAGTGGCTATTCTATTAATGACTATTGGTAATTATTCTATTGGTGGTTATTAGTGGCTATTATATTAATGGTTATTGGTAATTATTTTATTCGTGGTTATTCGTGGTTATTTTATTAATGATTATTAGTAATTATTTTATTTGTGGCTATTAATGGCTACTGACAATTATTCTATTAATGGCTATTGGTGGTTATTATATTAATGGTTATTGGTGGTTGTTCTATTAATGGCTACTGGTGGTTATTCTATTAATGGCTATTGGTAATTATTTTATTCGTCGCTATTAATGGTTATTTTACTAATGTTTATTAATAATTATTCTATTCGTGGCTATTAATGGTTATTTTATTGATGGCTATTGGTGGTTATTTTATTACTGGCTATTAATGGTTATTTTATTGATGGCTATTGGTGGTTATTTTATTACTGGCTATTAATGGTTATTTTATTAATGGCTATTGGTGGTTATTCTATTACTGGCTATTGGTGGTTATGATATTATTGGCTATTCGTGGTTATTCTATTACTGACTATTGGTGGTTATATTATGATAGGTTATTGTTGGTTATTATATTGTAAACCATTGGTGGTTATTTTAATTTATATTACAACTATTAGTGACTATTATATTATAAGTTATTGTTGAATATTACAGGTTATATTATCATAAGCAATTGGTAGTTATTCTATTGTATGTTATTCTAAATTATTTCACCTTAGGTCATTATATTTTATTTTAAATTATTTTAAGCTAGTATACTTAGGATTAAATAACATATAATATCGTAAAGTAGAATGACCTTGAAGAACCTAAAGTATAACTTGAAAAATCATATATTGATTTAAAATAAATTAACCTAAATATGGCTTAAATTTAGTTGAATAGTTTAATTTAAAATAATTTAAAATCCTATAATAAATTAATTATGATACTTTAAGGTATAATAACATATAATATTTTAAGGTATAATAATAAATGATAGCCTATAATAATTTATAGTAACATAGGGTATAAGTTAGAATGATTAAAATAGCCTAAAATAATATAGGGTATATCACAAAACAACATATTTAAGGTATTTAAAACAACATAAAAAATACCTATTTACTACAATAAATTATAATAGTGAATTATGTCAATTAATAATGAAACACAATGTTTACATAATGATATTATAGTAAAATAACTTTAATTATAGTGAAATCTTTAAAATGTAATGAACTTATTTCACTTTTAAGGTCCCATAGTGATTTAGGCTAGTGAACTGTACCTCATTTTTGTAGTAGTGAATTAGGTGGTTGGATAAGGGAAACACCAATAACAATTAGATTTTTGCAATAGTAAAAGGGAAACCCAAGAAGACTCTGAATTATATTATAAGGAATGAATTATGAATGATGGTATTTAAAAGAAAGGAGATGGAGCAAATTTGCCATTGGTTTTATAATAAATTTTGTAAGGTGTAAGAATAAAGGCCTTGGCAAACAGAACTTAAGGCTCAAGTTTTTAATTCATTGTTAAGGAATGTTTTTCAAGAGATGAACACCAAATTAGTGATGCTAATCACAATGGAAGAACTTATAATTGTTACAAATGTCATGGCAAAGGTGAATCTCTGAGTCCAAATGGGATGGTGGTTGAAATTTACACCTTCTTTTGGGACTTAATGGGAAAAGAATATTTCCAAATGATTAAAATAATAGTAAAGTTGGGCAACCTACCAAAAGGGTTAGCAAAAGCTTGGTCATTCTTTTATTTAAATCAAGACCGAAAGGGAGTCTCAAATCAAGAATTGGAAACCAATTTAACCCTTTTGTATGTAACTTATAAAATGAATGTGAAGGCATTACAACTGAGGTTACAACCAATTTTCATCGAAGTAATGGACATAAATAAAATTGCCTTGTTGTTGTAATACATCCTAGATAATGTATTGCTAGCACATGAAACCATTGATTGGGCCGAACATTTTAACCAACGACTACTCTTTTTTTAATTATACTTCATTAAAACATATGACAACGTGGGGTGGGACTTTGTGTTTTTAAACTTATAAAAACTAGGTATGGTTCGTGAATTCATTGGAATGGTATGGCTAATGTTTGACAAGGTTGAAGTAGTTGTATGTTTTGATATAAGGAATATTAATCCATTTTGTATTAAAAAAAAGATTAGGTAGGGTTGCCCATTGGCCCCTTATCTCTTCATCTTGGTGGTCAAGGTGTTCAATTTTATGGTAAAAAAAACTAAAAGTTTGGGGGACATTGAATTCATTTCCCTTCTCAAAAGAAAAACTCAACAAATCATATCTCAATATGATGATGATATGATTTTGTTTGTCAAACGCATTGAGAATAATGTTTGGAATGTAGTCAATTTGTTGGAGCTCTTTCTATTCATTAATGGGTTGAAATCAATTGGGAAAAATCTATGGTATATTGAAGTGATAAAAAGATGAAGGAAAACCTTGGTTCTAGGCCAAGGAATTCAAGTGGAAGGTGATTCAAATGAAGGAGATTTATCCAAGCTCCTAAGGATTCCTTTTGGTCTCAATTTCAATGTCAAAGAAGTAGATGAATTTTTGGTGGAAAAATTACACAAAAAACTTAAGTACCAGAATGCTTTCCATCTTCCTCTTGTTGGTAGGGTTGTGGTGGTTAATGCAATCCTAGCTTCAACCCTTTGATTTTTTATTAATGTGTGTGTGTGTGTGGGGGGGGGGAAGATCCAAGAAAACAATCCAAAGATGCAAATCCTTATTTCGAAACTTTTAGTGGTTGAAAGGAAAACACCACTCTAGAGTCAAAATTAATTGGAACGATTGTTGTGCTTGTAAAAACATGGGTGGATTAGGTTTGATAGTTCCAAAGGAGGCTTTGTCAACATTGATGTGCAAATGGGTGTTATTGGCCTTGGAACCAAATGACTCCAACCTTAAGACCTTGTTACATTTCAAATTGGCAAAATGGATGTTTTCTTGACATAGGAGATGGATTCCAACCTCAATTGGGCCTTGGTTTAGGGCCATATGTCCACACCAAGCTTCAAAATATGGGGGCAAATAATGAAAGTTTGGAAAATAATGGTTGACGAACTTCATTTTTAGCCCCCTCTAGTAATAACATCCATTAAAAATGTTAATTTACTTTAGGGCACCTCCTTTAGGGGGGGTAAATTTGGATTATTTATTTTGAAAGCATAAGAAATTCATCATGATGGGCTAAGAACAATAAGTGATTTATGGAATTTAGATGATAGGGACTTTAGGTATTGGGAGGAGATTAGGGATAGGTTTGGCTTGGATCCAAATGAGTAATGCATTTAGAATAGGGTTTTGGAAAGCATGCCAACAATTTGGGTCAGGGAACTTGTTGCCCCTAAAACGAAGGTGAGCGAAAGGGAATGGATAGGAATCTACCAAGGCACAAAGGTGGATTTAGTTGGGGTATTTTACACCACAAACAACCTTTGACCCAATGTAGATACAAAATACAATGTTATTCCTTGAAGAGGTTCAGATCTTTGGAGTTGGGGTTCAGTCTAAATTACTTCTATGAAAAATTGTGTCCATTAAAACCACATTACCTTACAACTAAAATTCAAAAAAAAATTCATATACAACTATTGTGCAACTATCCCCTTATAAATATGGTGTATTAATAAAAATATTGCCACATCAGAAAACCAGTTAGTTGTATTATAGTTGTAAGTGAATTCAAAATGTGTCTTTTATACAATAATTTATACACATCGTACATACACATGTAGTTAACCATGTTTGATTTTTTTAGGAGTTGCATTGTAATTGCACATGGCAACTACTTTAAGATTATTTTAAATGTGTGATTAAAGTAACAATTATGTTGTAACTAATGTACAATGTACATACATGCAATCATGCCACGTGTCCGCATTTTCACCACTCATTGTGGAATACATTTGCAACTAGTTGTTTATTATGATTCCCATTGATACAATTAGTATGTTCACTAATGTGCCACTACTAAAGTATTATTGTTCAACTATGTTATGACTATAATACAACTACTTATAAATTAATAAAGGGTACATATTCATCAATTATTTATATCTTCATCATATATGTTTCATTTTGAGTGATTTAAAATGTTATGGGAGCGCTACCTCAAGCTCTAGAAATCATCTTTGATGTGCAAAGGAAAAGGAATAATGAAAAAATAACATGAAAAGAAATAAGTTTTCCAATTTACAAAACATGTTTTTTCCTTTTTTTCTCTTTCAAACTTCATAATTTCCTTATTTCTAATTCATTTAAAATGATTTAAAGTGTTATAGGAACGCCACCTAAAGTTATACAAATCATTTTTGAACTTTAATGGCAATAAAACAACATATAAGGAATGTTTTGGGTGTTCAAGAACCATCTTTTATAGCATTCAATGGTTTTTTTTTTGAATTTTTGACCCTGTCTATTTTGGGGGGCCGTAACTTTCTCAATTATATTTCGTTTTTGATGATTTTTAATGCACTAAATGTGCCATTAGGAAGGGTTTAAGTTCTGTTTCGACACTAGAAACAATGGAGCCTTCCCCTTGGATCTAATTACCATGAACATTAAAATGTTATAGTTGCAACTCAATTTGTAACCAAGGATGAACTAAAAGATTTAACCCATATGTTTTGTCTTTGAATCCCATGTTACATACTATATAAATAAGGTTTGTTTTCTTATGTTCTCACAATAAAATACATCTATCATTTTGGGATAAACTCAAAAAAGCTTAACCTAAAGGCAAAACATAAAATTAAAAATAATTCATGGTTATTATTTAGTTCATTTAGTCTTGTGTTTTCATGCCTATTTACCTACTTAGATAAGTAAGTAGGTCCTAGGTAAATACGTAAGTATATAGGTCTTAAAACTTACTAACCTACGTCACTAGTAGAAATCAGCCAAAATGTAACCACTCCATTTAGGACTACATGCGATTTATAGTCGTTTACAACTAGATTTGGGAATATTTACAACTACAAGACCAAATTTCAACTATTTTGGTCATTATCACAACTATGATGCAACTATTAGAAGTTTCATCTTATTGGTTGGATCAATTTTATATTTATTTTCATCCATTAATAGGTTGATATGTCCCATTAGTTGCAATAGCCACCAAATTAATTGCATCTTAAAAGTATTCTACAATGTCATAGGGGTGTATTTTAATGTATGTACAAAAATTATATGTATAATATGCATACATATGTATATTGTTCATATAATGAATCTCAAAATTCATATTTGAACTTTGAACTTTTAATTCAAATTTGAAAATTGTTGTTCCAATTGTTTAAAAAATTATTTGAATTTCAAATTGATATTTGATATTTTCAATTTAAATTCAAAAGGCTTCTTCGATCTATAAATTGATATTTGAATTGTGAATTAATATTTTTGAATCCAAAAATTATTATTTCAAATCAGAAAATTATTAGTTCATTATAAAAATGGACATTTAAATTTTGAATATTTTTTAATGAATATGAAATTTTATATTTCAACTCTGAAATTTTTTCATTTAAATTTTAAATAATCATTTGATTTGAAACTGAAATTCAATTCCAAATTATTATTTTGAATTCTCAAAATTAATACTTCAAGTCTGAAAATCATTAATTGAATCTAAAAATGGACATTTCAATTTTGACTCTAGTTCTTTGAATTTGAAAATTGACATTTCAATTCTGGAAATTTTTATTTAAATTCAAAAAACTTATCTGATCTAAAAATTGATATTATTCTAAATTATTATTTTCGAATCTAAAAATTAGGATTTCAATTCAAAAAAATTTATTGAGCCTAAAGATTGACATTTTGATTTTAAATATTTTTATTTGAACTTGAAATTTGATATTTGAATTTTCAAGTTTTAAATTTGAGAAATTATTTGACTTGAAAGTTAAAATTTGAATTCCAAATTATTATTTTGGAATCTCGAAATTAACATTTCAATTCAGAAAATTATTAATTGAGTCTTAAAATGGACATTTTAATTTTGAATATTATTATTTGAATATAGAAATTGACATTTCAACTCTGAATTTTTTAATTCAACTTCAAAAAACTTATTTGATCTAAAAATTGATATTTGAATTTTGAATTACTATTTTGGAATCTTAAATTTATATTTTAATTCAAAAAAATATTGATAGAGTTTTAATGGTTTTTTCTACTAGTGTTATCGATAATAAATCACTTTTATAAATAATTATAAATGATTATGTTTATTAAATATAAGTTACATTAAACAATTATTGTTATAACATAGATTTGTATATCATATATTTATATTCTTATATTAGAATAAATTAATTAATGTAATTAATGTAAAATTACTTTAAAATCATTGTAATTACTTCAGATAAGAATTAATTAGTATGTGCATAATTATTCACACTATGTAATTTATAACTTCAAATCTGAATTAAAAATTTGGAAAAATTATGGTGTAATTAGAATAATTATTTTATTGATTCTAATTTCATGAGTTATTATATAATATTATATATATTTAAAATTGTGTGATTAATCATCTAAGATAAATATTTTTTAGTAATTTTCTAGTAATTATGAAATTTAATGTTATATTTAACAAATTATTGTATTTATAGTGAATAATTACCAAGAGAAAAAAATTACTTGACCTATAATAATGTTTACAACAATAAATGTAATTATACAATAAGTAATATAATTAGTTGAATAATAAATTTAAATAAATTCGTGTAAAATTTTACTTTATAATAGTAATTGTTAATTCATTGCTTATAATTTTAACATAAATATTTAAAATAGTTAATTCTAAAATTATAGTCTTTAAATTAATTTTACATCGATTATGTTATATATGATTAGATTAGATTTTAAAAGTAATAAAATATTTTTAAATATTTTAATTATTTAATTATCCATGAGTTATGTATTAATAACTTGTGAATAATTAAATAGCTAGTTTGTTAAATATTAAAAATTATTGCTTATTCAAGTAATTGAAAGGAATACTTGTACTATATTATTTATAATTTAAATATATGTAAATTTAATCATTATTAAATAAATGATTATTTAAGTATGTGCTAGTTGAATTGTTTAGAAATCTAAAAACTAAGAAAGTAAGGCATGAAGAAAATTTTGGAATTACAATTTAGTTTGTGAGGAAATTGCATCTTCAAAACTTATCCTATATTGTTTGTTTTTCATTATTATTTTGAACATTATATAAACAAGGGGGTGTGGTCATCCAAGTTCACATTAAGAAATTTTTGCACATGGAATGAGCTAATCAAAAACCCCAACCCAAAGCAAAATAACAAATTGTGCACATTTTTAAAATATTTACCTTGCCAGCCTACTTATCTATCTAGCTAGCTAGCTACTTAGTTTGACCTACCCATCTAGGTCTACCTATGTACCTACCTACTTAAATACCTACTTATGTGAATATGTATTTAACCTCAGAAAGTAGAACTTGCCTACTTTTTCTTAAACTTAAGTAGGTAGGTTGGTATGTAGCCTAAGTTTGTAAGCACTTATTTATGTACCTACCTAGGTACTGTGAACTTAATATTAATTTTTTTTAATGCAACATGGCATACTTACGTTGGGCCACATGTCATAATATAAGATCATCCAAGTATTTGAATTAAACATCCTATATTATTTCAAAATAATAATAATTATTATATTTTTAATAATCAAATATTAAGACACATGCCAACACATCATTTGCCTTCAATTGTGACCAAAATAGTTGCATTTGAATTACATGTGACAATATGTTTACAATAAAATCAAAGGATGAAATGTATTTGTTGGTTTTTTTTTTCATAGAATTCCTTTTTTCATTTGCAAGTAATTTATCACGTGCGATTTGTTTTAAACGACAAGGGATTTTAGTTGTAAAATGTCCCTTGTGACTAAAATTTAATTACAAAGACTAGTAGAAAATTAAAAAAATTCTTTTAGTGCCTACCTATGGTCATGTATGACTTACGTAGTTACTAATATATATATATCCAAAGTTTAATTAATATGCAATGTGGCAAGTTTTTATTGTGCCATGTATCACAATATCAAAACATCATTAACAAATCATAATGGACGATGGAAATTAATATTTGGAAATGAAAATATTTTTTATGTACAAATATTTTCATAGTTTCACATGTTATATTTTAATAAATGGATGATAATTAATGATGTCAACATGACATCATGGGTGCAATTATAATAGAATTCCATGGTTATTGAAAATGAGTTGTTTTGACAGAGTTACAAAGAGTTGCACCATATATACGGTGAATTACAACTTTACAATTCATGCAATTTGTTTGTTAGCATTCATGGTGTATAAATACAATGAATTGCAATGTCCTATGGAACTCAAAGATTGAATTACAAGGCCAGTTGCAAAACACCCTTATTTCTCACAATGAACCCCAACATAAGAAACAAGTGGTAATTGGTTATTTACAAAGAGTAAAAGTTTGTTTTTAAATTAAGGTATACATAGGGGATTATAACATGTCACAACCCTAACTTTGGGCTCACAATCAAGGCTAAGGCTTACGAAGGCGTGGGCCAAAAGTGAAGCCCAAGAGTCATGTTTCATGCTCCCGAGAGTGGGAGAGTGTGAAGGAATGAACCCCCCACTTGGGGAGTTGGAGTTTCGATGGATTCTTGAATCTTCATAGAGCAATTGCAGGGGTCAAAGTCCATTGGATCAAAAAGTTCATTATATCATTGGAAAGCTCTTAGAACGTAGATGTCTAAAATGGGTTCACATGACCCATTTGGACATTCAAAACACAAGTTATGGCCAAAAGAAGGGCCAAGAGTCAAATTGGTAATTTGATTCCCAACCAGTAAAAGTTAGGAATCACCCCAATTTCCTTGCATGTAGGTGGCATGCAAAATACCATTGAAAAGTTCTTCATTAGGGCTACAACTTTGCTTTAGACCTCATCTCAATCGGAGGTCTTCACTCAATGTTATGGTCCCCCAAAGTCGTGGGAATCCCAATTTTGGGAATTTCAAAACTCCCACTTGGGAGTCCTAGGACAAAATGACATTTGGGTGCTGGTCCCGTGGCCAAGCATAAAGTATACTATAAGGGGGAAGGTGGTGGCTTCCTTCAAGTTTGGGTCGTGATGAGTCTTGTGAGTTCGTGTGTGCATGTGACTTGTCCATACACCAAAGTGCTCCAACTATGCACTAACTAACTTGTTGTCTGGTTTGTGTAGGTCTGTGTGAGTAATTGAGTTGCTGTTCAATCTTCCTAGTCCGCATCCTAGAGCTCTAGCACATCCCTTTACCCTCAAAGTGTTGCAAGCCAAGGAGTGCGCCCCAATTCCTTCTTCTTTCGTTGTTTTCACCTTTGGACTCGTAGTTGAATCCATCAAGAAGCTTGGGGTTGTGTCATAACATGTTTTATGGCACCTTAAAAGATTTAAAATTTGACCTATGGATGTGGAAGTGGAAGGGGGAAGATGAATTAACAAGGTATAATGCGAAACAAAGGAGGAAAATGTTCAATCTTAATAAATAACTACTAACTATGAATGTGGTGGAGCTATGGAAACAAGATATCCAACCAAGTTTCTAGTTGAAATGGAAATACATTTGGGTGAAACATAGAGCCATTAAAGAAACCAACTTCCTTTGGGATTATGGCATTCAACATTAATGTTGAATACATGGAGGGCTAAGACTAATTGAAACATCTAAGTGGATTGTTTGTCATGTGAATTGGTAACCTTTGAAACTACAACCCATAATTTTGGAACTACCCAAGGGCCAAGATGGTATGGGAGGTGATTTTTACCATATTGTTTTGATTAAGATGTTGCCACACATAAATTGTTTTTGGAAAACACTTAATTTTGAGCGATGCGTGTTCCATAAAAGATTGTTTAACAAGTTTAAGGAGTTTATTTACCTTTGGTCTTTGATCCATGGGATTGACATGTAATGCATTTGGATTTATAATAATTAATTAATTTTCAATCATAATAAATGGCATAAAGTTAATATTAAAATAGTCGTTTGAGATAGTCTATTTCATTATAATAGGCTTAAGTGGTAGCGGACTATGCTACTAGTTAAAAAACAACCAGATGATGAAAATAAGATTTGGGAGAAATTTGACAAAATTTGGTGTCTTAACCATGCAATCTATGTATGAAATAGATAACAAATTTAGATGGTGTTATGATCTTCCTATGAGTGGTAAAGTCATTTGGTAGTATTGGTTCTTTATGGCTATAGTTGGTTTTTCCCCCCGTTTCTTTTTATTTTGGTCCTTTTTGTAATGGACTTCCATTTGTTCAAAAAATAAATAAAAAGATTAGGGAGTTACAAAAATGTCAAAAAGCAACATGATACCTAATGCAATTCAGGATCTTTCATCCAACGGTGTGTTGCCATGTTAGCAAGACAATCCGTATATTTGTATCCATCATGGTAATGAAATACACATGTTATTGGGATGAAACCAAACTACCACCGCCTAATTTGTAACCTACCCTTCCGTAAAAATCCATCCCCGCCAACTCTACACGTTTTCAAGTTATCTTAAGTGGTGGAATTGGCCGCCATTGTTCATCATGATATAAGATTAACTTGTGCAACTTTATAACCTACCTATGGACCTTTAAGTTAGGGAATGGACCCTAGGGAGTGCAATCTACTTAAATTCATTCCTAGGGCTTAACATTTTGGGGAATGCTCTTCGTTGGGGGGTTGTACCCATTGTAAAACATAAGGCAAACCTTTTTGTAAGGTTAAAGATGCATAGGAACATCACATCGATAGTAGGAGTATTAGGGATGTTATGTGTACTATTTAAAAATGGAAAAACTTCACATTCACCTTTAGAAGCTAAAAAGATCTTGCATATCTATGCTTATTATGTAGGATCAAGGGGACCTTTTATGCCCAAAAAAATATGTTTAATTTGTACATATTGTATTGCAAGTTAAGATCTTTCCTACTTTTTAGAAGGGATTTTCATAGATATAATGTCCCAATACCTAGCAAAATTTTCAAAGTGTTTTAAATGGATTGAATAAGGAAAAGTGGAGAATTTTTTTGAATGAAAATTGGTATTACTCAACATATAATGATATTGATTTCGTTGAGTCAACAACTATAAAACATCATCGAAATTTTTTATGTATCTAAACGGCATGTTATTAGGAGGAATATTTCCTTTGCAAGAAGAGGGGTGGGTGTTTCATAAAATGACACACCTTGCTAACCTTTTTTGTCATTTTTTCTTGTAATACCTAATGGGTATTATTGGGAAAAATGGAAATTATTTTTTTGTTGGTGTTTGATGTTGGATGATGCATGGCATTCCCAAACTTTGGTTTTGGTGGGTGCTTATTTTGATAATGCCTCGCTCCTCAAATGTTACCCCTATTTGTTACCTTATTAAAAAAATGTTAACCTTGGTACATTAACACAACCAAATAGAATGAATTTTTTTATCCTAACTATGCATGGTTTGACAAATTAACATTTTTTCCAAAAAGATTTGATGTGATAAATTATGTTATTTTCTTGACCACATTATGTCACATAGTCTTCCAATGATTATTTATACCTATCAATAGTGATTAAACTATGTGTTGAACATGATTTTTTAAAATAATTGTTGAATTTAGCATCCTAGACTTTAATGTCATGGAACAATATCATCCTTGGCCTAGTATATTGGGTGTGTTACCAAGCTCACCTTAATAGGTTCACTTGGCACCTTACCCAACATAATAAAGATATTTGTAAAGATATTCAAAGTCAAGACTAAAACCTTGACTTCAAACGAAAGGTGGGGTGAGTTGTTAGACTTGACATGAAGCCAATAAAAATGAAAAAGATGGGGTGGAATTAAAAAATGCACCAATTTCAAAAATGCATTTTCAAGTTTCACCCTAAGTTTGGGTCTTGTTTATTTGTTCAAGCCCACAAGATGGGCTTTGCACCTTTCATGAGAAAGTTTCATACACCTATATAAAGAAGTTCACAAGTTTTGTGAAAGAGTTTTGTGAATGTCATCAACATGTTTTATGAGAGAGCTACATAAGATGAGAGGTAGGCTTTTTGGAGTTTTGGACAAAGGACAAGAAATACAAAGAGTTGAAAGGCGAAAACATTTTCTCTACTTCTTTCAATTTTTGCCTTCTTCTTTTAATCTTCTTTATGCTTTTAGAGCAGTTCCCATCTTCTTATTTTCTTTCTACTTATGTAATATTTTCTTTATAGTTTTTTTCCTTAGTTTTTTTTCTCTTTTAATAATTTTTTTTAAAAATATATATTTTTCTTTTGCAATCATGGTTTTAAATCACATGCCAAAAAACATTTTTGTTGAAATTTTTTTATTAACAATCAATACTAACACTATTAGGAAATGCGTCCTAATTCACTTTAGGTTTCATTAAATTTTGAGTGAATTTGGACATTTTTATTTAGTGAAATTATTTAACCCCTTAATGAACGGGGACTAGTTACCACGGACAATATTTGTTTCACTAATACCTAATGAAACAAGGTTACTCTAAAATGAAATACAAATTTACCAAACCATTCACTTGCTAGTTAATTAACTAACCAATATGCAAAATCAATTAAATTTTAATTATTTAATATATAATATTATTGATAATTTCATGATTTTTAAAACCTATTATTTATTGACACATGTCACTATCTATGCTCGGTTAAAAGCCTAACTTAGGTAGGTAGGTAGGCCACATAATCAACCTAGGCACCTATTCTAGGAATTCGATAGGAGAATATTCGATCAACATATCATTGTTGACTACACACAACACCACACATGAAGTTTGATTCGTTAACCTTTGGAATGGAAGTAAACATCCTTACCATCAAGCCACTTCACTTGTGATGATAATATGTTACATTACATTCTATTTATCAAATACTTCATTTTAAACATTACAAAAACATAAACTTTGAAAATTCATATCTTATTGATATTTTGTTGAAATGAAATGATTTGAGTTTACTTTTTTTTAAAATTTCAATAATGTACATAATTACATTTTTTTTTGAAAGTTTAAAATCATTTGAACAAAAAAAATGTTGAATATAATTATTCAATAACATTTCAATGACCATTCATTTGAATTTTTTTTAATAAATGGATTTTTAATTAATATAATAATATTACCTATGTTAAACCATTTTTTATTATTATATGATTTTTTTCACTAATTTAAATTATTTCACCCTACATTATTTACGACTATTTATGGTTATTTTTAATTATTTTTAATTACTTTTGGTTATTGAAGGCTATTTCACCTTATGTTATTATTGGCAATTATAGGTTATTATAAATTATTACACTTTAAGTTATTCTTATCTATTATAAATTATTTCCCCCTAAATTTTTTTGACAATTCTAAACAATTTTAATATGGTGGTTATTAATGTTATTGGTACTTTCCTATTTGTGGCTATTAATGTTTTTTAGTTGTTATTTTGTTAATAGTTATTGGTGGTTATTTTATTAATAGTTATTGGTGGTTATTTTATTAATAATTATTGATGATTATTTTATTAATAATTATTGGTGGTTATTTTATTAATGGCCATTAATAGTTATTCTATTGGTGGCCATTATATTGGTGGCTATTGGCTATTGGCTATTGGTGGTTATTCTATTAATGGCTATTGGATTTTATTAATGGTTATTATATCAATGGCTTTTGGTGGCTATTCTATTAGTGGATATTGGTGATTATTAATTAGTATTATATTAGTGGTTATTGGTGATTATTTCGTTGTAAGCCATTGGTGGTTATTTTATTAATGGTTATTAGTGGTTATTACATTATAAATTATTGATGGTTATTATATGTTATATTACAATTATTGGTGATTATTTTATTATAAGTTTTTTTTAAATATTTTATGTTATAATATCATAGCCTATTGGTAGTTATTATATTGTAGGGCATTTAAAATTATTTTTAATAGGTTATTATTTTCTATTCTAAGTTATTTTTTATCATAAGTCATTATATTTTGTTTTAGATTATTTTAAGTTATTATACTTAGAGAAAAATATTTTATAATAACATAAAGTAGAATGACCTTGAATAAATTAAGGTATAATTTGAAATAACATATATTAATTTTTAAAGAAATAACCTAAGGTATAGCTTAAAGTTAGTCGAATAATTTAATTTAGAATAACTTAAAAGCTGATAATAAACTAGTTAAGATACCTTAAGGTAAAATAACATATAATAATTTAGGGTAAAATAATTTATAATAGCCTATAATAACATAAAATATAAGTTATAATAACTAAAGTAGCTTAAAATAATATAAGGTATATCATAAAGTAGCATAAATAGAATTTTTTTTAAAACATAAAAATAAACCTGTTTACTATAATAAATTGTAATAGTGAATTATGTTAACTAGTAATGAAACATGATGTGTACACAATGATATTATAATGAAATAGCTGTCACTAAAGTGAAATCAGTAAAATGCAATGAAATTATTTCATTTTTAAGGTCCCATAGTGATTTAAATGAGTAAATTGCACCCCACTTTGGTGGTAGTGTAATCAAATGAAAAACAATAAGGAAACATTTTTGATCAATTGTTACAAAAAAAAATTGGGTTCCAATCATTTTGCTATTTAAGTAGCTCATTGATGAAAGTGAGGTCGTCAAACACTAAATATCATCATCACCATCAATTCTAACAAGTAACATGTGTTCATTTACAAACACAATTTAAGAATACAAGAAGATCTTGGAACACCTAATTAACTAATTTAGATCAACTATAGTTAGGATAAATAATGATCAAATTTGGAGATTGTCATTTAAAAAAAATTCTAAGTTTTTGCCAATTTAAAAAAAATGTTTCTATAGTCCAATGAACTTATCATGCATACTTATTATTTTAATTAGGATTAGAAGAAGCCTCTAGATTTTGAAGCTTTTGAATGTTATAATTTTTTTGACTTTTAGATTTTTCAATCTTGAAACTTTTCAACTTTTGGATTTTTTATGTTTAAGATATTTCTAGTGGAATTGTTTTTGGTCATAGGTATGGTAGGTTTTGATTTTGACCCAATTCACATGATGCAAAAAAACGATTATGAGGTGGTGGTTAGTAGAGATCCACAAGGGTTCTTTAAAATGAAAAAGGCCCAAGGTACATTATGGATTCCTTGCACCTAAGCTACATGGTCAACTCTTATAATCATCACTTCATATTCTATAATTAAGAACAAAAAAAAATGACATAATTTATTCATAACTAGGTTTAAAAAGTTGTGTACTAGAACTACAAGTTATAAATCCCAAACTCAATTTTCCAAAAATAAAGGTCCTAAGACAAAATATAAGATATTTTAAAGAGTTGAAAATAAACACATCAAATGAAGAGGGTGCAAATTTTTTTTTTTGGTAAAATGATGAAGTTTTAGCATGCCTAAAAATAACAGATTGTCATTCAACATGGAATAATTTTGTAAACATGTACGAAAATAGTTATAACAATTGCTTAATTTTGTGTATTTAACATTTTATAAAATTACATATGGAGTTGTTTTAATGCAATGTCCTTTTCATTATATTGGTAGGTACTATGTATAGATATCCTAAGAATTTGAAATCAATTCATGAATAAAAAAACCCAAAAATGCTTTGAAAATCATTGTAACCATTGTTTAAATTTTTTTAAAACCTATATATATTTTTAACATAATAATATAATTTTAAAATATTTAAAAAATTGAAAATAATCTTAAAATCTACATAGATTAAACAATCACTTAAGGGGGTGGGTGTGGCTCATTATAATGTGGTTGGATTGCAAGGTGACAATTTTTTATAGATGTTATAACAAGTCTTGCATATTTTTCCTTTGTCAACTTTAGCCTTATTCTTATGTTCAATCAAACATTAAGACCATCATAAGTGCATGATGTTACATTTGCACCAAACTCTATAATAACACAAATGGAGAAGCCATTAACCAAGGTTGAAAATGTTATAGTTTCAATCCAAGGGCCTCACCACTATTACCAACAATATGGAGGATAATGTGAACAAATAAAAGGTCATTTAAAAAGAAAAGGTAGATGTTAATGTAAATAGGAAAAACTCTTTTAAGATAACCAACTTTAAGGCAATTAGAAAATGTGGAATGATTACAAATGTAGAATTCAAAGCCAAAGTTAAAAAATTGCTAAAGCTATAATAATTAGTTGTCATCCCAACCATGCTTTATTGGGTTATTTAAGTGTTTGCCAATGACTTGAAATGTAGGATGAATGCACACTATGATGTACACTATTTGAAGGAAATTTGGAACTACATATAGTATCAAAAGTAGTAACACATAAGATTACATTCATTTTGAATTATTTTAAAGATAACATATAAATGATTTGGATTCAAAATTAAAGGAAGTCACAAGAATTATGAATATGAAATTGAGACATAATTGTACATTTTTGTAAATGTATACCAATAGTTTAATAAAGGTTTTTTTAAAACCTTTATTTGATAGCATTTTTCCATTTTTCAAAAATTCAAAACTTCATTTTACTTTTTGTCAAATGATTGCACCAAGTAAATTTTCAATGGAAGAACATTTTCAACTTAAAAAAAACATAATTATCAACATTATCATTCCATAATGTAGTAATGAACATTTTTAAATCATCTAATATGAATTCCATGACCTTAAAAAGAATTGAAACTTTGATGGGAAAGATTGTTCATTATGGTTTCTTTTATATATATGTAAAATTTCATGGAAAATTTATCATTAAATGTAATACTTTTGGGCATATTTATAATCAAGGTGCCATTTTTTGGATAGAGGATTCAAGGATTTTGTTTTTACTATCTTCTAAATATAGAATTTAAATGGAATAAATTTCATTGAAAGGTATTGGATAATTCAAATTATGATAATTTTCATGGTGGTGGTGATTTTTCACATGCATATGTAACTATGCATAAATATTTTAGTAAAAAACTAGAAATGCAAAAAATGAATACATAATCTTTTATATACATTTTAACATGTTTTCTTGCATGAATTTTTCCTTGCACATTTTACCAAAACTTGGGGCCACAAATTAAAAACCTCAATGAATACAAAAAAACAACTAATTTTTTAAAAAAAATCATTTTGCTTGCTGCCCTTTCAGAATGAATTTTGTAGCCTTCAAAATTCTTATATCATACATTATTTAATCAAATGCATTATATGAACATTGTTAAACATAGATGTATACATTAATTATCCATGAGAGAAAATTGAAGTCAATTGCATTGTTTGATACATTCCTTTTGATTATTTTAAGATGAAAATTACTATTAAAACAAGGATTCAAATTATTCAAAAGGATTGAAAAGGACTCAAAAGGACATCTATATTATATCCAATCCATTTTTTGATTCAATTACCATGACATCATTTTAGTTATAGTCATATACCATTCCATTATAATCGTGAAATAATAAATGTAATAAAAATCCAAAATAGTCCTTTATAATTATTTTTTGTTAAACCATCCTTTTGGGTACCCTGATTGTGAATATGCCCTTTTCAGTCCTTTTGTTGGAATTGCAAAAATGTGACAAGGCTCTACAAATCAAAATAATACTTTATATTGAATTATTATTTCATTCATATGTGCATTGATTTCACAACATAATGTTAGATTGGGACATAAACCATCATTTATTAAAAAATTAAATAGTGAAAATTATTTTCCAAATTTTCACCATGATGCATGAAACTTGGATAGGTACTAAAAATTGTCAAAATTATGATAGTTTTTTGTGGAGACTATAGCATGCATTCACCCTATAAAAGCATGGTGATGTTTATGTAAAAAATTAATCAATAGTGTAATTGTTATGAACAAATCATTATATTTTGGTTATATGAAATCAAATGTTTAATCAACCTTCTCCATTTGTGATTAAGTCCTTTAATGCCCATGGCATTCCATCTTAATCCTAAATCTTGCATGCATATTATTATATACCTTAACTACATCCAAATCAACATTAGATGTTAGATTGTAGAAACCAATGTGATACATCACAAACGTATCCAAAACCTTAAAAAAAATTTGAAGATTTTTACCCCAAGTCCCACCCCCCAAAAACTCAAAGAATTAAAATTTAATTTCCTTTGCCCCAACTATCCATAAAAAAATGAACCTTTATACCCACCCCCAATCATCCAAAATTGAAAAAGGAATCAAGTATTCACCCCACAACCCTCCCAAAAAAATGAACTTGTACCCACTTTTCAACCCTCCAAAA
>Ga0209208_10004637_pt1 | contig 19408 bp, 14 predicted proteins | sample S1TSphfallax_3_FD_187694 | JGI IMG/M metagenome (GOLD analysis project Ga0209208, IMG submission 187694) | Host-associated microbial communities from peat moss isolated from Minnesota, USA - S1T2_Fd - Sphagnum fallax MG (SPAdes) (version 2) | ecosystem: Host-associated > Plants > Peat moss >... | reverse complement strand
AAAAACCAAAAACATGAACCAAGGAAGTATTTGGTAGATTGTAGTGTGTGCATGTATGTGTAATGGATATATATTTGGTGTAATAAAATGATTACATTATCCTTCACATCAATGCCTATCCCGGCAGCGAACGCAATGGGTACACGCTAGTGTTTATAAATGTTTTTGGCACAGTACCACTGCAGGGGCTAGTTCATCCAAACCCCTGATTGAGGCCTCTTAGTGCATATATTTAACCTGCAAAATCTTAAATTTGGACTTAGACCCCCCCAGCCCATCAAATTATGCCACGTGGCTCTCTGAAATTTCAGATCGCGTTTTGAGCCCTCAGGCCTACCTCCACTAAACTAGTTGGTCCCTTGTGGGACCTGGAGTGGAGGTAGGCCTAAAGCCGTCTTTTATTGACTACGTCCGTCTCTCTCTCTCAAGTAGAGTAGTACTGCTCCTGCAGCACTAACCTTTACATTGTCAACTTGGGTCACTAGAGAGAGTCAACACAGACAGATCGGATCTCTCTCTCAAGTACAATCTCAAGTAGAGTAGTACTGCTCCTGCAGCACTAACCTTTACGTTGTCAACTTGGGTCACTAGAGAGAGTCAACACAGACAGATCGGATGATGATGTTACACTCTTGCTCTGCAATATTACCTAGTTCATTAGCTATTAAGAAGAGGTGAGGACTTCGAAAATTTCACATAGCCTGTAATGATGCCACGTGGCGCCCTGAAAATTCAGATTGCGTTTTGAGGCCTCAGGCCTACCTCCACTAAAAGAAATGCCCATGAAAAACACTCTAGAAAAGAAATTGGATTTAAATTATGTGCTCAACAAAGATAGAGTACAAAACAATGGAAAGGGGAAAAAGGCTTTTAAAGTGATTTGAGAGTAATGTGGAATGGATTGTAGCCTTGCAACCTTCTATGGTCACAAAGCCATGAAACCACAAACAAAAGAGGCTTCCCGGTTGTGTAAAGGACTACATCTATATGGCTCATCCCAAGGATTTCTACAACTTGTGCCATTGTCAATCTCTCTGAAGGTGCATCCTTGCTGCAAACCATTGGATGTTAAGCACTTGGAATACTTGTGTCTTTCTATGTATGTTGTTGTGTCCTAGGATGTTGAATTCAACACATTGTTAATCAAATTAGGACCATTTTACTTCACTGTTGACAATACCAAAGTTACTATGTGTTTAGATGCATCCAAGCTTGCGTCAAGTGGTTGCTTCCCTATTAAAGGTTCAAGTAATAACACTCCAAAACTATATTTTGTGTGACTTGTGTGCTACTCATTTTTTGCAATATCCATATCTAAACCCTTGTTGTGAAATCATTGGAAAATTTTACAATTCTTTGGTCCTTGTTAGAACGGAAAACCAGATTGATTATATTAGTTTATTTTTACCAAAAAAAGCAATACATATAAATCACAAATTGAAAACTGTGATATCTCATGTCAACATAGTTGTTTCATTTTTTCCACAACATTCAAAACTCCTTGTCAAATCACAAGTGTAAAGAACCTTTGTTTTGAACAATCAAAATTCATAGTTAGGCAAATCTCAATTCATGCTTATTTGGGGCGATGTACCCATAGGTACCATCAACTAGAATTGTTGTGTTCACATAATCATCATTTGGCTTGAATGCAATCGTTTTTGCAACTCCAAAATCAGCATTATGTGTTTCCATGTCACCATCCAAAAGCACATTCCTCAATTTGACATTTCTGTGAATGATCAATGGAACATAGTCATGATGACCATATGCTAACCCATGTGTTATGCCCTCAAAAAAATTTGTCTAGTCTCCCAACCAAGAGCAACTCCCCTTTCCTTATTATGTAAGGTGTCCATCGCATGGTCCCAGCTTAGGTTGATTATGGTCCCAGCCAGTTGATTATGTCAAACATCAAGAACTTCAAGACCTTCTAAGCGCCTGATTCCAACTCAAGTTTAGCATGTCAAAAGCAACATTCAATGATTTGATATCTTGAGGAATCAGGCCCTTAAAATCATTTTGAGCGGTGTCATTCAATATATACAAATTTAGGAAAGTCCAGAGAAAGATATAACTTCTGAGATCTAACTCCATAGGTGATTCCCTTGCAAGTAAAGCTCTTGCAAGGAATCTGCGAAAGCACAACTATTGTAGCCATTGAAGCTATTTGCAAAAAACAGAGGGGATGGAGCCATTGAAGACATTGTAGCTCAAATCCGAAGTGACAAACTTGCCACAATAAAAGAAAGATGGTGGAATAGTACCCACAAGATGGTTAGCGATAAGTTCAAAAATCGAAAATGAATGGGGAGACCAGAAAATAGAGATGAGGTCGATAACATGTTGATGTTGTAAATCCCACGAGGTGCAGTGAGTTGTTTGGATTGAATGTCTGGCACCTTCAAGTTAGTGCAGCTCCCAAGCTCTGCTGGAATCTCCCCATTGAGCTCACTTTTAGAGAGATCCAAGTTTTGCAAGGCTCGGAGCTTTCTGATAGCAGCAGGAATGTTGCCATCGAGCATGTTTTTGCTAAGGGCCAGGGTTGTTATATTAGTGCAGCTAGCAAGCCCTACTGGCAGCTTCCCTAGAGCAATTGGGATGCTACCAGTGAGCATGTTGTTGTCGAGGGCCAGGATCATTAAATTACTACAGTTACCAAGTTCCGAGGGAATGTCACCAAATAAAAATTCCTGCTTGAACAAGTTCCTGAGATGTTCCAATCCTTGAAGCTTCCCAGGGCTGGGAGAAACGCAACCAACAAGCCCCACATGAAAGAGGACCAGGGAGCTCACAAGCCCCTCTGAATCAGAGGAAAGGACCCCTTCCCAACTACAAAGTGATGCATCAAAATCGTTGCAGCCCTCAAGATCATTCTCCTGGCAGTCGAAGCCATTCTTGAAAACGAGTAGAGTCAATCCATCTGTCAACAACCCTTTTGTTCCATGAATCTGAACAATCCAGAGAAGGAGTACAATAACAGCAGATTTCATGCAACCCCTATCCACTCTTAAGCTGAAGAATGTTACAAATCCCTTCATTTCTCGTTGCTGTGTGTTTTATAATCCTCTCCAAAACAAACAAATACTCACAACCCAATTATTTTGTTGCAACCAGCTCTCCAAAACAATCAAAAACCCACCCCACAGCACAATTGTTTCGCTGCAACTGGCTCTCCAAAACAAACAAAAGCCACCACTTAACAGAATTGTTCTGCTGCAAGCAGCTCTGCTGAACTCTGTCTGACTCCAAACTGCATTCAATTTACCGACAGTTATCCACTATAGAATATGATTTTTCTTAGCGTGTGTCACACATTTACACCAATGTCAAACCACAATGATTTTTCTTCGTGTGTTTGTGTGTGTGACAAGTTTACACCAATGTCAAACAAACAATAGATGAAACCAGAAAGCTTACCTCATACATATGTCATGAGCCAAAGACTACTACTGCCTTAGGAGAAACCATAACCACAATGATTTTTCTTCGTGTGTGTGTATATCACAAGTTCACACCAATGTCAAACAAAAAATAGATGAAAGCAGAAAGCTTACCTCATACATATGTCATGAGCCAAAGACTACTACTGCTTAGGAGAAACCATAACCACAATGATTTTTCTTCGTGTGTGTGTGTGTGCGACAAGTTCACACCAATGTCAAACAAACAATAGATGAAAGAACAAAGCTTACCTCATACATATGTCATGAGTCAAAGACTACTGCTGCTTAGGAGAAACCATAGTCTATTGTAGTGGTTTCATGATTGCTCACGATTTGCTTCAAGCTTCAACTTCCCATAAAAGAGTAGTGTCATTATGTACATAACCTAAGGCCCACTTTAGACGAGGGTACAGGGTCTAATTTCCTAGGAACCAATTTGGACTCATTTGAAGCAAATTGAATCCTTGAGTTGGGGACTGTAGTACCTTGGTCCCTAGCCTGATTCTTGGTTCTCCAAATCAGGAGCTCTTCTTTTAGCACTGTATTTTGGTCTGGACGAATTGATTTTCCGTCCAAAACAGGTGCCATGTTGGTTTAGCCTCAATTTGCCACTTTTTTGGTTTTGGACCCTCGTTTAAAGGCCTTGGGACCGATAAGATTGTTTGAATTCATTGGTCCTTGGACCTTGGACCCTCATCTAAAGTCACCCTAAGTCCCCCCAGGAACAAAATGGGTTTTGAAGTTTAGTGGCTTTTGCTTTCTCTGAGGCTCAGTGTGAATGAAGGAAAATCAGTGCAACTTTCTGGTTAGTCTAGCATCCACATATGTCAAATATGCCAATAATACCTGTCAGCAACTTGGCAGTTGGTCAGTACTTGGAGATGGCAGAAGGAAAAAAAAAGTCCTGCCTTACTAGAGTTATCTATAAAGTAAGAAAAACACAGCACCAGAACCCTGAGTTTGGTCATACAGAGGGTGAGATTTTTTTTTTTAAACCTGCAAAAAAGTATACTAGCATTCAAGGGGGGATGAAACTCAGAAAACTATCAATTTTGGTGGTAAACTGAGTTTCAGCCTGTCTTTGTTTTATCCCGAGCGCCAGCACTGCTGCTACATATATTTTCACAGCTCCTGAGTCCTATCTGAGTACAACTACTGAAATTAGTCCTGAACCTCGTGTATTAAATGCTGAGTTCCAGCGTTTCATATCAAGATTTAATAAAATGTCTTTACTTTGATCATACCACTGAAAGAGAGGATAGGGGGGTGAAAAGAGACCCAAAGACAGAGTGAAGACAGGGTTACTTTACCGATAATTCTACTATGTAAGACATCATGTGTCTATTCCTGTACCAGCCTTGTACACAGTGTCACAATTTTAATTTGTTGAAGCCCCGATCTTAGATGTTGGTTAATTTACTGTCGCTGGTGTCAACTGCGAAGCCAGCGATTAGCCAGGGCACTTGCAGGCAATCAGCTGCTCCCCAACGCCTCGCTGGAGTGCGACGAAAAGTCGTTGATTGATCTGGTAGATGGTCTGTCATCGGGGTCGGTTATGCTTATTTTAATTTGTTGCACCTATTTTGTTTTCAAATTTCAATTGTTTCAATAGCTGTCTGGGTGTGCTCAAAGTGTTCTTTTGGGAGTGATAGGCCTTGTCGATTTGCCCTAAACTAAAATAAAATAAAATTCATTACTGTGGAGTATGGAAGATGTTAAACACCTCCACACAATGAGCTCTATCTGTCGCAAAACATGGTCAATAGTGCCTCACCTTGTACAAAGTGATATGATTTTGTCACAAGGATTGATTGGTTTCACAAAGAAGATTAAATAATCATCTTATATTTTTATTTTTATTTTTATTTTTTAAAATTAAATTTTAGTTAAAGAAAAAATCTATGCTGCTCTGGTTGGTATGCTCTCTCTTGATACGTGAGATAATAAAACATGCAGAAACTTATATATAACTTTTTACAAAACATGCAGAAAAAATAGAATTGCATAGCATGGTTCTGCATGCGAGGCATGAAAAGACAAGCTCAAAAATGTGTAAGACAAAGGTCATTGCTGGGGGGGGGGGGGGGGGGGGGGGTGGGGAGAGAGGGAGAGAGAGAGCAGGGGAAGGGGGGGATGGATATTTAGTGTCTCTTGCAGAGTTTGAACTATCCCACAATAGAAGATTATTTAACTTCCATTTGGTCTAATGATATAGTTGATATATAAATTTAGGCAAATATACAAGATGAAGTGTGTTGCTATTGAGAACCCATGGGAACTTCAAAAACACATTGAGAGCATCACTTGAAGCAATTGGGAACCTTATGGGAACAAGATGAGAACACCACAATTCACCATCCAAAATCCAGCCTTTCTCATTAAGGGCTTCCAATTAGTAACCAAGTGTGCAGTGGTGGACACCATGGTGAGGAATCACAAACAAAACAAAACTACATTCCTTAATAGATAACTTGTTGATCTCTTTCCATTAAATTAATGAAGGATCAGTTGAAATTTTCTTTTCATTGTTGATGTAATAATTAAAAGTGAATGACTTTAAAGTTGTTGGATCTACGCAGGTGCATGCATATTTTGGGATCCGCTGGTATGAAGTTCTTGAGATCACTGATGCTCAAGATCGTTACTTGGGTACATGCTTGACATCAACATGGTAAATGAAAACAAAAATCATCCAATTCCTGTACCAGACTGCTATATACAAACCCGTACTTGAACCAAATTGGTATATTGAAATGAGGTGCCTAGCACTGGTTTTATCCCTCCAAAAGTGGGGTTACTTACCAAAACTTGTTTTTCTATGTGTAGGGTAATGCTTCAAGGTGGGTTGCATTCATGAAATAAGGGACCTAAGTGAGGAAGAGTTGAACATACCTTCACATTTCACGAATGCCTTTGCTTGTGAGCATTGACCGGATGTAAAATATGATGCAAATCATGAGATAAACATTGGTAGACCACAAGTGATGATGGATGCATTGATCAGTAGGTGCAGAGACATTGTACACTTAGTTTTAGGTGTGAATGCACCTCACATTTACTAGGGGTACCTTAATCATACATACACCTATCAACAGATACAAACAGTGCAGAGGAAGCTCACAAATATAAAGAGCATCTCCAATGGGGCTAGGGTGAACCAGCACCAACGTTGGTACTTGGTGCCTTCATCTTTTTTGAGTGAGACCTCTTAGTGGCCATATTAAGCCCCAAAAAATGCTAGATTTGAAGTCTGAGACCCTGATTTACTCTAAGCATGGGATATTTATGACATTTAGAAATAATTAAATGGATTTTTGGATTTTTACCACTGTACAAACTACCATCATCTGTGCTAGTTCACCCCCAAGGCCTCCGAGGGTAGTAGTACAAAGGCCTGTACTTCGCGATTTAGATGAAGTTCAGACCCCAAATAGCATAAAACCGAAATTGTATAAATTTGCACATGATACAAGGCTCTACACAAAGGCCAGAAAAGAAACATGATTTCTTTTCATTTACTCGTCAACAATGGTTGGCCAACATCAGGCCAATTAAATGATCCCTCACTCTACACTCTTAGATATGGCCCCATAGATACATACATTCAGCAAATCCAATAAGTTGGGTCTTCATTGATGAGTGTCCCTTCTTTTAGATGGCCCCAGAATTCAACTTCCAGACTAAGACCAGAGTCTAACCACTTTGTCTCTACAAGAAAATGAATAATTCATTCCAAGTCTCCAACTTTGTTGACAAAGAAGTCAAGCAATAAATTCTCATTTTCAGACTAGGGTCCAGCTAATTTGGGATTTGCACAATCTCCTTCTGACATGCTTGACAATCAGCTCTGGTGACAGGAAGGAAGGTCATTTGCAAAATCTGCTAGTTTGTAATTTCCATTTTGTGTTTTCTGCAGGTTTTGTGCAGAACTTAATCATAATTCAGCTATGGTGGTGATGGTAGGTGGGAGGATGGCAGGAAGTTTTGGGGGCAATAGAATCCCTACTGTATTTTGCCATTGTTTTAACTTGGTAAGCTGTAAAAAATAGGTCCTGTAGGTAGGTATGAAAATAGATAGATGCATGTAGATGGTTAGTAAGAATGTACAAGAAATACCCTCAGAGCTAACAACTGTGGTTAGCTAGAGAACTGGAAACCAATCAAAAACCTGTTTCGTGTCCACCCACCATCCAGCCCTCATGCTGTGCCAATGGCTGTTGTTCACTCCGGCCTTGGTTTTGCAGCTTCATGTTTATCTACAGTGCAGCTGGCACATGAATGCCATGCCAACTTGATTATTCAGTGCATGGATGGATTTCACCATCATTTGTTTGCTGACAGTCAGCTTGCTCACTCATGTAATTTTGTCACCTTTGTGATTCTTGTATGGAATAAGTCCAATATGCATCATGTGGTTAGACAACTTGCCTCTTTGGTCTTCCTGAGCTGAAATTCATGGATGGTGATTCTCCCACATCTACCATAAAACCAACCTCCACAGCAGCTTCTAGGGTTCCATAGAATAACACTGGAACAAGGTCAATTATGTGTACTGAACCAGCAACAGCTTGGGCAAAACATTACTGTCTGCTTTGATTCAGCTTTCTTTAGTGTTGCCCTCTGCATATCCCTGCGACATCTCCACCCACTATAGATTTGTCTGTCTCCACAACCTTGTCTTCAACAATCTTGTTTCATTATCTCTCATTCCATCCTTATGCCTAAAATAGTTTGTGCTTCAAAACTTTCCTCCCAATGCCACCATGATCACGTTGCTCAGATGTGCAATGTTGATTTGCATATGAACTTCTACAGCATCAAGCATAAAATCCACCATTCCATATGCTGTCTGAATTGTGGTGCCTCAAGACTCTCTCCTTTAAGCAAAGATCATGCAATAACCTCTGCAATGAATCAGATTAAAAGGAAAACTCCAGACACATAACAATCCTCAAATTTTGGATATATTTAACCAACAAGAACTGAAAAGTAACCTGAAGTTGCAGCATTTCTGCAAATACAGATTAACAGGCAACTAAGTGGGTACATACTACTCATGTGATGCATCATCTTCCTATGCAAAGGTCCTTTCTCAGCTTCTCAGATGTTCTTCCGTGCTTCTGCTCTGTGAGACATAAACCCTCACTGCAACTCAGAAATCTAGTCTCTTCAGCACATCAACAGTCTTCAAGTATCTTACTTTTTTATTTGCATTCCTGCTGCAACTGCCTCTTATATACAGCCTGCACAAAAAAGAACGTCTGGAACATCTGACAAAGCATGGCTGAGACACAAATCCTGCTATTTCTTTCGATGATGGGTTGGTTTTTACCTGTGCAAGGATTAATCCTATGCCTCACATGACTTCTTCCCTTTCACATTCTAGGTCTGAACTTAGTAAGAAGAAAGAGGGCAGCTAGACTGTGGGGAGAAGAAGATTAAGATACCTCGTTGAAGGCACTGATTTGTCCATGAGCTGCTGAAGCCTCCAGCACCTAATCAATCATATGCCCACACCCCTCGATTAGCTTAAGAAAGATGTATGTTCCAATATTATGCTCTTCAGACCCTCTTCAGGCCAGTCAACATCCTGCCCTTTCTTGTTGGGCCTGTGTTCTAGTTGAACCGGTCACAACAAGTTTAGAACATTTGATATGTGCAAGTTGCACCATCATCATTTTCTACAGCAGATTGTGAAGGTTATTCCACTTTGATTGTTTTGACAATGATGAAAATCTTGCCTTGGACATAGATGGAACAGGTCCATGACAGTGCAAAGCTATTTCTGACAGATGGAAGTCTCATTTGAAGAGTCCACCAGACCCGTAATCTGCTTCTGGATGTTTCATGCACAAAGGCGCACATCTCCACACAACTACAACTACCCCATAGGCATAATGGATGTCCTGAGGTTTGAAACTACTAACTATCTGCAAGCCAAGCTTCGTTATCATGTTTGTTCCCTTGTCTGCAGAGTATTTGGTTTCATTCTTTGGTGAGTGAAAACCAAAGGGTGTGATCCACTCTCCTGACAGCAAGAACTCTTCTGTGCACCAAAGTATGCAGTTAAGTGAGTCTGGAAGAAGCTTCAGCAAAACTAGGCCTGAAAGAGCATGCACAAGGTAGGTAAAGACTGAAGACAATGAGCTTAATTCTGTTATGGTGGGCCCTGTGACTGGATTGAAATTACCCCAAGACAAAAGAGTAAGTAGACAGTAGCACCAAAAAAATCCTCCTGGAGAGAGACAATCTGGTTCACCGTCCAGATGGTGTGTGATACACTAGCATTATCACAGATATTGTTAAAATAGGAACTGTCACAATCAAACATAATATTACAGATAAATGAACAATACTGGGAGCCTGCCTAACCACCCACATTTTTCTATCACCCCTTCTATCACAGCCTCATGAGAGATATTATGGCCTGACAAATTTGTCAAATCCTAGGCCCCTAGCGAATAGACTCTGCCCCACCTCTCTCTCCCTCTCTCTCTCTCTCTCTCTCAATGTAACTATCAAGCAGACCAAAGAGTTTGCTCTAGCACTTTTTTGCAAACCCCTCAGTACTGAATAACCAAGAAACCTGGTACAACTAATTTTGTACAACAGTCACCCTGCAAGTGACAAGGTGTGGTCCATACAGGCTAAATTGGTGCACATGATTATTTACTGACTATATGGATGCCCCAGGCACCAAATGCTGCAACTGCGATGAACTGCCTCCAACCCCCATCCTGTCCCCTGATTCCAATATCCTGGTGTCCACCCTGGCCTCACTACTATCCCCCTGAATAATATTCTCATTCATGGCAGCAGCCTTGCCACTAACCCCTGATCCAGCTGCCTCATATTCAGCAAAATCTCTTGACTTCCCTTCCAGAACTTTTGACACGGCATCTGGAACTGCATACATCCCCGACCAATGACATCAGAAAAGAAGCTAGTGAACTACAAGTATGCAAAAGGTGTTGGTACAATAATTCTCCCATCACCAGTCAGATTACCCAGAAACACAAAAACACGAACCTGCTATAGAAGTTGATGGCACCTTTCCCAGCCTGCCCACCCTCCTCCGCTCTGCAAAGTTATGCAGCTGGCGACCAACCAGGTACCGATCATCCCGGATGGAGTTGTGGAGATCCAGTAACCATTTATATAGCCGTTTTGTACCATACCACCAAAGTCCCAGTAACAGGGAACCCAACCATGCGAACCGATAGACAGATGAATTGACAACAAGGGAATACCCAAAGAGAGGGAAAATTCCACACGCAAGAACATATGGTAAACACAGCACTGTCAACAGGTGTATCAGAATTGGGGCAATAATGGAGGTAAACACCCACCAACCCCGGAGGCGAGAAAATCCATCTGACCTTACTTGTTCAAACTTCACACGCCAGGAATCATCAACCATTGGCACCATCTGCCCAAGACTCACCTGTTCACAAGACAACTCTCAATGTCATAAACTGTTGACCTCACAATCCAAATGTCTAATGCAATGATGCTGTACTTCTACTTGGAATGATAGGGTAATCTGCCAGTCAATCATCACAAATAGGCATTTAGAAATGACAGTGTAGAATGCTAAGTACTCCACCAAGCACCTCTACTCAACAAGGTAAAAATGAGAAAAACATGTCTCCCTAATGCCAACTACTGAAGGCAACTATGGAGAGGAGATGGGGGGGAAAGAGTACCAGTCTGGTCCAGATTTTCAAAAACACAAGTCCCAATGCCCAATCCTGGTAGAGTAGAAAAACCGGGCTCTCATACACTGGTACCCGCAAAGGTACAACCACCACTAGCTCAAAGAGAAGGCCAATAAGCACAGGAATCACAACAACCTGCAATCCACATGGAATCCTTCATGATTGCTATGAAGCAGACATTTTCTTGCACAAAATTAAAGCATGAGAAGCAGTATGTAGATTGGTTTACACTCTGAAACCTTACCATACAATTTCATAAGACCAATTACTGACATATATGAAAAAAAAAGATACTCCACACATATTATAACAAGATCAGGAAGGCTCCAAGAGAAAATGATATACTAGGAGACAGACTAAGCTCATGGAAAAAGATGGGAAAATAGTGAATATTTAGGTGAACAAACTTCCTCTACCTCAACATAATTAAATGCTAAGACTCCTCATGGCCTTCATCAGCTACAACCACAGTAGGACCCTTTGCTAATTGTCCTGAAGTAGATGGAAAAACAGTCCTAACAGATGCTGTAGTCATTGCACAAAACCAGGATGCAAGGAATACAAGACAGGTAAAAGGGTGGAAATGGTTCAGCAATCACCCACCCAAAGAGACAACAGCACAACACTCTTAAAGATGATCGAAGACCACTTAAGCACCTGCCTTAGCAGCAGATGTAAATCATGTGTCCGCAAATAATCTACAATATATCGCACTGCAACCACTGTAGCCCATAAGATGTAACAGCCAATGCTGAATGCATAAAGATCTGGTCCCATGTCCACATCAACCAAATTCATCATCAATATCCATCAGAACACCATTACTCTGCCATCAGAACACTGTTACTCTGCTCCATCCAAGAAAAATCATCTGTGGTCAGCATACAAAATCATTGACTGAGTCATTCACCCATAGACCTGGCCAAAGTCAAACCATTACACTGGAGGACATAATGTGTTACTTTGAAGCATGCTGGAAAAGAAAGAGGTCTGCTGTTCAGCATCAAGACCCAAGTCTAATCTGACAAATGCAGAAGATAAAATGAAAAGACCTAAAGAACTGTTGACTCACCATTGCACTTGGCACCACGAGTGTATGGAAGCTGAGAAAGGGAGGCAAAAATGGCCCGACCAAGGGAGACAGGCAGAAGCACCATTGTTGAGTTAAAGGCTAGTAAAGTAATCCATGCCCCAAACAACAGCAACAAAATTTGCATCACAAATTGATACCTGCTAGTCATAAAACAACTGTAAGCACCCTGAACTGTCCAATGACCCTTCTTGATCAAGCAAGCACATATACTATGAAATATCAATGTGATTGAACAGAGAAACTCACAAAATTATGTACGGTGACCAAAGAAATGTGTCAGTTCCCACCAAATGACAAGAGTGTGGTCATAACCTTGTAAGTGTCACAATGTATGAGACCATCATCTTCAAGAATAGCAGTGACTAGCTGCCATTACCCCCACTGACTCCATCAGCTACAGACAGTGGGTACGATATGTATATAATAACCTGCTCAAAATTTTGGGTAAACAATTAATGATAAATCTGCATCCTCAGTTTCTGTAGCATTTCATATGCTGCAAAACCATACTTACTAACAAACCATACTTGTGAATTAGGCATGGAACTTACTCATCTGCCTCTGCCTCCCTTTCAGCTTCGTAACCTTTGTCATCCACCCCTTCATCATTGTCAGATGACCCATTTTGAGCACCTGCTGGACCAGCAAATGGTACTCTTGCATGGTTTACCTGATGTGGTGGTGCATTTTGCTGGTCTTGTACACCTACCCTTCTCTGCTGCTCATTGTTGTCAACATTTGGCAATGGTCCAGGAAGGAGAAACTCAGACAGACCCAGGACCCATCCAGCTGTTGAAAACCAATGTGAAAGAACAGTTTTGATTGTTGCCCGTGGCCTAAAGTGCTCCACAGCAAAAGGAATGCAGATATGAAACAAAAGCATATCTGCTGGTATTTCTGTGAAAGGATCTGAGACCCTGCACAAGGCACAAGCCCCAGTGTAAACAAATACAAGGAGTGGATGAAGATATCATGGTCCTAAAAGAGTGACAAATAGATGTTGACTATTGACACAGGTCTGGTTGATTCGGCTAGAAACAAGATGCATCAGAGTGATCACCTTATATCAAAAGGGAACATGTAAGGTGCAATAGAGATGGCAAGCTGGACAGGCAAAAAGACCAGCATAACAATGAGACTCCCATAAACCACAACTGACAAAAGCACACGGCGTGCATGCTTGTGTATAGGGTCATCAATGAGATCCCGGAATGGGTTATAATTGGGATCAGCAGGATCTCGTAGAAAGTACAATACTCCAGGTCGCAGTACCTGCAAACAAGCACCGCACATTTGAACACCATGATGTTGCATACCAGAGGCTGAAACAATGCAGGGAAAATCAAACCCCCAATACAAGGTAGTGCATAGCTTGATATGCATTATTGCAGAGGAAACAATGCACAGTACTTGGCTTACACACAGATGAAGTACAAGTCAAATTACCTCACGCAGAAGGCTCACAAAGATGCTTATTTGTAACATGTACACAATCCCAACAAGCCAGTGGAATAATGAGCTAATCAAAGGATTTGTCCAGAAGAAGGCCGTACGGTGCGATATGGTGGCCTCCAGCATACCAAGAGTGCAAATATCAAGCCACCAGCCACAGAGAAATGGGAAAACTCCCAGTTCAATCACCAATAAAAAAATCACTTTCACCATTGTTGCCATGTATATAACACCAGCAACCATTTGCCGCACCACTGATGGTGCAGCTTCTGCCATTGTAGTGACACCACGGATGCATCCAACTGTTATCGGCTGCCCACAGTTGTATCTAATAAGTGCAATGAGGCACAAATAGAAACTTAGGGCAAGGAAGATAACCCCATAGCCAACAGCCACTGTTGCAGCATCAGAAAGTTTTAATGCAAACACCATTGTTTCAGTTACTACATCTACAGTGTTTCCAACATCCCATAGGTGGCCACCAGAAGCACCAGTACTCATTGAAACTCCACCAATCCAGTTGAGCATGGTGGTGTTGCTGCCAAATTTCTCGCCCCTTGAGTGAAGATAGTCCAGATCAGCAGTTGGCACCATGACAGTTGTGCTCAAGCCAAAGTCATGTGCAGCTGTGGCCACCACAAGCCTTGATGCGATTGATAATACTAGACGACCCAGAGTAAAAGGAACCAGAGCTACCAGGCCCAAGAAAATTGCATTGCTAGCCAGAACCTGCCCACAACCAGACACAGAATGCATTGGACAGAGTCTCAAAATTGCAAATCTGCAGCCATCACTATGAACTGCTTGTCAGCAATCTTAGAAACTGAACAAAAAAGCAGCTATCTTGGAACAACAGTGTAGGACACCAACCGTGATTGCATTCTCCATCAGATGAAAAACTGGGCCTTGCATTCCCACAAGCTCATCAAAAGGAACATCTTCAGCACCATCAGCATCCTCAACTGCATCGAACATCTGTTCTACATGAGCCTCCAAACGTGCTGCTTGCCTTTCTAATTGTGCAGCTACATTTTCAGCATTTCGTCTAAATAGCTGGCCAGCACCATTTGCAAGACCCCAGGGGGGAGGCACAACAGCCACATCAACAGGCCTTGGAACTTGGTCTTGTATGTCAACCTGTTGTCCATCTGCTCCTCTAACATTCCCATGACGCCTACCCAACCTTCCCCCATGCCCTCTCTCTGCACCTACCCCCTCTTCATTTTGACCACCTCCCACTTCTCGCAGATGCCGGAAATACTCTCGCAATGAAGTAACAGCCAAAAAGATCAAGACAATTCCCGCTGACAAAAGGAACCCATGAAAGCAGTCTGTAAGTAGCAGGCTGGGCACACAGTGGCTAACAAAGAGCCGCTGGGCTTCAACAAAGCTCCGTACAAAAGTGAACCTCCATATCCAGAATGTGGTAAAGGGTAGGAATAGAAGCCAGACAGCAAGAACAAATGTTAGGCGCACTAAATAACGTGTACCCCGTCCAGCTTTTACTGCCATTCCCAGCACAAGCTCCTGAAAGGGGAGCCTGGCAGGGGCATCATCTGCATAAACAGGAGAAAAAGAAAATGGATGTTTGCACACCTGCACACACAGGCCACTGTTAATATCTACACATTTTTTTGCTAACAGGTTGACTGCTGAGATTCAAGGCACATCATAGGGCCTGTTTCAGCAACCAAGAACAGGCATCCACTTTCTTCTGCAAGTTCATACATGCAGACATTGCAAGTGTCTTAAATTATAAGGATGTAGGTCATTTGCTCACAAAACCTTCCTCAATTTTATCATTCCTGTGAATTCAAGAGTCACAGTCCACCAGATGGTTCTAGCTTCTCAGGACATTATGTTGCAAATTTGAAGCCATTGTGCAAAAGACTCTACAAACTCTCAAAAAAAGAATAACATAGGGTCCTGGACCACCAAGGAGTTCTGCTATTAAGGGCAATGAATTGCATCATGGTACCAACCTCAGAAACCTTTATGTGGAAAACCCAGAAATGAAATACAGACTATTAGAGAACCCTAAGTGACATACTGAGTGGCTGATTGTCATTTGTCCAAGGGGCAGAGAACAGAGACATGAACTACATCAATGTAATGGCACGCAAGTTACTCAGTGGTGAGATATGCAACATGCCTCTTGAATATACTAGATAAGCAGTGTCCATACCCAGGAATGTCCCAGAAAAGCAAATGATAAAATTTTTGCTAACTCAAACTTTGGTTACACTTGCAAAATAGGGCAAGTGAACCCAAAAAAGAGAATGGAGCCATCCTCTGCTCTTGCAAAGAGCAAATTTCAAGCAAAGTTGACCCTCATATCAAGTTTGTCAACTCCTAAGAAATTTTTGATACACCAAGAAGCTCTTAACAGACTCTGAATCCTTCTGTGACACTATGACCCAGGAACTTTTGGGATCCAGTTGTTCTGCATTTGTTGGAGCTGAATTCATAAAAGCAAATTCTGAAAACTTGATGATTTTCAAAGCACATCCACTATTATTTTTTTGACCACAATGAATTATCCATAAACAGATTCCTAACAATTCACTTTTTCCTGTGCTAATTTTAAAGAATGCATCCATAGCAACTGACATAGACTCCAGGAACCCAATTCTATTTTCTCTTGCAGAAAACTGGCTATTTTAAAACACTTATGAACCCGGTGCCATAGAAAGGTCGAACCTTCCACATCTAGGGGAGAAACAAGAAAGGCCAGATTCAAAACTTCTTGTAGCCTTAAAATTCAGAACAAAATCTGATTCCGTAGATGCGTCTCTGCATGTTCTGAATACAAGAACCAGCATTGTGACACCATAGGGACACAAAGCATCCGGAAAACACAAAAAAAAAATCCATACCTCACATTGCCGCGCTTTACTATGGTTAAGCCACTGCACCAGACACTCCTGGTGCACATACTTGATGCTGCCACTGCAGGCACAGGGGTAATACAACGGAGAGTCATCTTCCCCTGTCATTCGACAGATCCGGCACACATCCTCCTCCTCATCATCTGCATCCCCTTCAGCCATGGTCGTTCTCCGCCGCTTCACGTTCTCTTCCACGGCCACATCTACCTCTCCATGCACGCTCGCCATACTCGCCTCCTCATACCCTCTCCATCCCATGAAGTGCGAGGAGAAATCTGTGGCGATGGAATTAGGGTTTGGAGGAAACGGATAAACAAAGAGCTCGCTCGCGCGCGCTCACGGTCGTAGACTAGGTACCTAGTCTACTCTGATCCGGCTTTCCAAACTAAAGCTACGGTATATACGTATATTCGGACTTAATTTATTTTTTCAAATTTGGCTAGAGTTAGAGGGTGAAGTCAAAAAAAATTAGGATTAATTTGGCGAGTTGTTGAAACCTATTCTCTAAATATGGCGATTTAAGATTTGTTTTTTCCTCATAATGTGGCGAGTTGGGTCCATTTTTTGAAATTGTTGTATTTGGGGGGGGGGGGACTATTAGACTTAATCCCATGGGTTGTCTAACTATGATTATATAAGGTAGTTGGTATTTTATTTTATTTTCAGATTTTTGAAAAATTAGGGACAAGTTGGGTGTCCGGACAATAAAAATCTCAATGAAAAACAAGTGATTCATTTATTTATTTATTTATTTATTTTATTTTTATTCATTTCTTGTTTAAGTTGGTTTGCATTTTGCGCCGCATAATTTGCATGAGAGTAGGCATGTGTTTGTTGCCATCATAAGTAATTTGAGTCAATTTAAGTGTGCACATTAGGTATATGGTTTGTCCAATTTCAAGTCCCATAATTAGAAAAATTCAATCTTGAACTAGGGAACACCAAAATCTATTTGGGAACTTGTCAACAAATTTGGATCCATAGCTCTTAATTGGTCTAAACTCTAAACTCTTAAGCTTTTGTCCAATTGAAGGGATGGCAAATTGAATTTTATTTTATTTTTTTGCCATGGAAATAATAGTGTAGAATCGCAAGCATTATAATGATATAGATTTGCAATAGTTGTTGGTTCATGGGTTTTGCAATAATTTGTCATTTGACAACAACTACTAAAAAACTTGACCATTTAGGTGTGCTTAAACAAAAGGCCTAATCATGAAACCTTGCCAAACTTCTAACCCTAATTATTTTGTTCTTGTCATGAATTTTGGATTGGCTTGCTTTTCTAGTGTCATGACTACCTATTGCTAGAAACCTATGGAAATGTCATGGAAACCTATGGAATACTTTACACACATTATGTGTGGGGCTTTACCAAATTCCATTCTAAATCTAAATATGAATGGTATTTCGGGTTATGGTTAGAATGGGAAAAGGGCCTTAATATTACAAAATGTATTAGGTGAGCTTACTATTGTTTAAAATTGCAACCCATTCTCACAATGGCATAGACATTGAGATTTTTATTTTTTTTATTTTTTTGTCGAATCTTTGCTATTTTGTGATCTTTTTGGAGAAGAGATCAAAAAAAAAAAAAAACATGCATTTTTAATGTAAATTTTGGGTTTTTAACAAAAAGAATTCTCAATTTTGTAAAAGAATTTTTTTTTAACCATCGACCCACACAAATTCCTTGGTTCTTGATGTGTGCTAGAAATATTTTTACACCCCATATCATGTGGCAAATATTTGGATAATTGATTAGGAACAATTGCATGAAGGGGACCAACAATGATTTAAATTATACCATTCATGTGTCATGAATTAAATGTGGAGACCCTAAGTTCATTGAATAGGAGGCTTTAAGAATATGAGTTGACATTGTTCTTACTAAATTGGCCTAATTCAAAGTTGGAAATATAATCGATGAATGGCAATCGGAGTTAGTGTAAACCAAGGAAGGGTTGTAATATATCATCCAAACTCATGAGAATTTGTCAGACTCTTAGTCTTGGTGGAAGGATTGCATATATTTTTAATATTTTTTGGTTTGTTTGCATCTGATGTCAAGATGGTTTATTTTCTCACCAACTTTTTTTTTTCGTATTATTTTCCTTTTTTTTCATCTATCATTTCTATTTTATCTCATTTGTTTTTATCCATTTATATTTCATCCATGGTTTTCCTCTCTTCTTCTACTTATCATCTCCAATCTATTCTCTTGTCTTGTTTCAATTTTTTTCCTTTCTATGTTGTGCTCTATATTTGTTTCTCATAATGTTGATATAACTATTTTTTTAAGTGTGTAGGTCGTTTGTTTTTTTTATAATTTGAAAAAACAATCTTTTTTTCCATTATTTATATATTGTTTGTTTTGAAGTGTCTAATGTTTGTTTAAATGTGCAACTTGATTTTTTATTTGTGCAAGTTGTACCTAGTGGATAAAAAAGAATAATTTGTTGGTTTACACATGTGCATCACGTTTATAGCTCAAGCTTCATCAAGTTTGATTTGATTGTTTATTGTTTGTTGAATTTGAATTTCCTATTTTGTTTCATTTTTATTTTTTTTGATTCTTTGTTGAGTTTTACATTGATTTTTTTTCAAATATGATATGTGTTTTTTAATGTATTCAATTGTTTGATTTTTTCAAGCTGCATTCGATGGATAAAAAATAATGATTCATTTGTTTGTGTGGATGCATTTTGTTTACAATTAAACCTCATCCATGGTTATTTCATTCAATCATTCACCATGTGTTTGATTTGTTCATTTACATTTTTGTAATTTTTTTATCGTGTTTCTAGATGT
>Ga0209208_10004636_pt1 | contig 19415 bp, 19 predicted proteins | sample S1TSphfallax_3_FD_187694 | JGI IMG/M metagenome (GOLD analysis project Ga0209208, IMG submission 187694) | Host-associated microbial communities from peat moss isolated from Minnesota, USA - S1T2_Fd - Sphagnum fallax MG (SPAdes) (version 2) | ecosystem: Host-associated > Plants > Peat moss >... | reverse complement strand
CGGGCACATTGGATTTGGTTATTGTCATGTTTGTTGTGTAGCATTTTGCATGAGGTGTTGACACAATAAGAATGCCCAATTTGCATTCTTTGGGAGGTTGACTTGTAGTTGTATAGTATGATTGAAAGCTTGACACAAGAATCCAAGTCTAGAACACAAAAAAACATGAAACCACACAAGATGTGCAAATGAAAAACTATGAAAACATAAATAAGATGCAAAGTAGAAAAACATAGTTTTGAAAACTCAAATCATCGAAAATGATTTGAAATCACACAATAAAAGATTATATCCCAAACACAAAAAATTCAAACCTATTCATATTGGAGTTCATAACTAAATTAATTGTTGAACTAGATTAGCCTAACCAATTAGATTGGGCTTAATTAAGCTAAACTTAGTCTTATAATTGAATAATAACTCGTGACAAATAAATTCAATCAAATGTAAACAAAATTGAATCAAAATTGGTTTGAAATTCCAAAATCAATTAAAAATATCATATCAATCATATATTTATTATCAAAAATATATAATTAAAATATTTTAAGAAGATATTTGGATCAAGATCTCACCAAGATGGACATAACTTAAACAAAAACAAATTGAATAGATGATTTGGAAACTTCAATCAAAACTAAAAAATTGATCCAAAATTACATGAAAAATCTATGTGAATGTAGTTGGAATAATATAATATAAATGATATATTTCTTATAATAAAGGTGTCATGTTTAAAATATTTTAAAATATTTGAATATTTGATCATGCCTTTTTAGGGGCCTTATGATCGCATCTCCCCCCTCCCTCCTTTTGCAAGATGTGGGCTCCCATATCCTCCGAAAATTAAGGAGTTCATCCCTAGAATAACGTGTGTATTAAGAATCATTTAAGTACATTATTTTTTATTAAGCTAGAACAACTTATTCTTGCAAATTCTCCACATGTCACATCAACCAGATAAGTTAAAAACACAACAATTTTATGTGAAATGCAATGCTAAACACCATACATTATTCGAAATTCCATACTTTATGCTTACACAAGCACATGGCTCAATATTGGGCAAAATTCATGTTTGTCAAGCAATTTCCAAAAGCCTTATCTCACTTACCCTACGGATGGAGAGATAAGAGCATCTTCGGCGGGGCTCACTATGTGGTCGTACACAGTAAAATTGGATTAAAAAATGTCAAAATATGCTGGTTTGACTCAGGAAAATGGTTTTGGCTCAGCATTTTTCCCCGCTTTGTGGTGGCTGGTGGAATCTGTAGTAATGCTGATCAAAAGATTAGGTCAGGGCTAGAGTCTGGTTTGAAAATGGTTGGCAGCTTTAACGTGTTTTTGAAAATTTTGACAGAAAAGGTTGAATGTTTTCTGAAATTAATGGATTTCGACCCCTAGGTAGTAGGTCTATTTTTATATGAGGATTTTTGAAACATGATGATATTTTGGCTTGCGTTGAAACTTGAGATTAGTTATAGAGACATGATATCTCGAAGGATTTTGGTTTCTTTTAGAGGATTGTTTTGAATATTATACTTTTGCTTGGTGAAATATTTGAATTTCCATAATTCTTGTTTTGCCTTAAGATACTTTTTAGTGTAAATGGCAAGGCCAGAGTGTGACACACCCCTTGTTTTATTTGTTTCACTTAGATCCTCTCATTTCAAGGCACTAGGATAACTATAGGCAGCGGTAATCTTTTCTCTCTCTTTCTTTCTTTTTTCCCATTTTCTTTGCTTGTTTTTTTTCTTTTTCTTTTCTTGCTACCGTACCCTAAGGTTAGTTTTGTCATTAAATAATCCTCAAAATAGTGAAATGAAAATTTGGGAAAATATGAACTTAACATGTTGAAAATCATCATAATTATCATAGGCTGCACTCTGAATAATTTCACTACTCATATCACAATATTATGCTTGATAATGGAAAAATACATAATTTCAAAATTAAAAAACGATTTCAATTTTTTCAAAAAACAAAATCGTTTTATCAATGTGGAAACTGACCCTAGGCTAGGGTATTCACTTGCACGCGTATTGCTGAGATATTTGTGCCTGGGATCCTGGAAGTGTTGACTTACGATATTATGCGTATTGCTGACATATTTGTAATTGGGATCATGGACGTGTTGACTTACGATAGTATGCGTATTGCTGAGATATTTGTGCCGGGTTGTGTTCTGATTCCTTTTCCTTGCTTCCCAAGTAGAGATGATTACAATTTGAAGGTTTTCTCGTGTCTTCTACACCAGTCCATAATCACAAAACTCCCGTCTCTCTCTTTCTTTGGATCCGAGAGAGGACTTTGTTATGTGAGAGATTTCAGTTCAATTGAATAACTTTGCTCTTGTTTTTTGTTAGGATAATTTGCTTCTTCAAGATCGTGAACGTTATATTATATCAGAAGGGGAACATGGTGGGAGAAGAAGATAAAGACTCGAATTACGAAGTGATGGGGGCGAGAGGAGGTGCTCATGTGGTGGCCTTCCCTTTCCCTGCAAAAGGACATATTCTTCCAATGGTTCAGCTATCGAAGAGCTTGGTTAACCATGGGATTGCTATCACCTTCGTCATTGCTACACCTCATCTTGCTAGTGTGCGAGCATTGGTGGAAGAGAGTTTTGAAGGCCAGGGCCAGATTCAATTCGTTTGTTTTGAGATTCCTCCACAATTTGTGGACCCTACTTTTCACAACTTCCTGGATTTGATGAGATATCTTAAGCAAGACAAGCAGGAGGAATTTGCTGGAATTGTACAACAATTGATGGCACCTGACGTCATTGCTTCAAATCAGCCAGGTTTCCCAATCTCTCATTCATCAAGTGGCAGCGTCGGAAGTTTTCGGTTTAGCCCTCCTGTGTGCATTATCTCCGACATGCTTTTGAACTGGACCCAGGTACCCATATTGCAACATCTTAAAATCCATTAATTCTATTGTGAGCGTTTGTATTACTTACAAGAGACCTTGGCAGGGTTTGGTAAACTCCAGCTCCTAGTAGCAACCCTGTGGCTGAGCTTGGCAAGGCACAGCCACCAGCGAGTTAGCAGCCAGAATCAAGCTCACTAGGAGTTAGAATCAACCAAACCCTGGCTGCTCCTTGGCGGTAGCGGTTGTTGGGTCTACAGAATCAGCACCCATGCTGAATGGCCGATTCAGCATGAGAATTAGTCAATTTGGTTATTTTTGGCAAGAACCAATGTTATTGCTTTTTGGCAATCATGGACTGTGGTCTAAACTTCAAAACGTTTTTTTTGATAACCTACTCACCTGGTTATTGCCAAAAAGCAATAACCAGCCAACATTGGTCCTAACATTTAAGTTGCACAATCCATGTGTTAGATAAAAAGCATAAACGATGTAGAGCTTTTAAAATGATATTCAAGATTTTTTGAATTTTCAAACTCTTGAGTCTCAGGTTTCAACTTTCTCCCAACCTCATCATTAAGGGAATATGGAACGCCTACTCCACCTCCTATGTTGTAGTAATAGTAACTTCTTTTGAGTGGAGGTACACTCATAGCCCCTTGCTAGCAAACCTGCTCTTTGATGTACGTTTTGATTCTTCACTTTCCATCTTCTAAAGCTTTCCTTTGATCTTAATCTTCAAACATGGACTAAGTGATATCTCAAATGGGGGATGGGGATGCAGGATACTTCTGACGCATTCAAAATCCCAAGATATTGCCTTTACACCTGTCCAGCGCGTGGCTTGTCACTATCATGGCATGGAATAGATTGGCTTAATCAAGGTCTCTTGCCCTTTCCACCAGATGCACAAGAGCGATTAGAAATTCCCGGTTTCCCCCCATTCTTACCTATTGATCTTCCTGAAGGTTTCAAGCAGGGAACTGGCAACACGAAATTTCATGTACAACAGCTTTTTGCTAATTTTGAAAAGCTCAAGGAAGCAAACATGGTGCTTGTCAACACAGTCTATGAGTTGGAATCTGGAATCATTGCTGGCTTACAGAAATTTCATCGAAGTGATTCAAAACAAGATCAGGTGGGCTCCCTTTCATTCTCCTCATGTGTTTCAGAAGTTGTTCCCAATAGCACCACAGTTTATCCCATGTCCCTTGCCCAAAATTCAACCCTTCTAACCTATATATCTAGACCAAAAGCGCATAGTAAATAATCCGAAGTGGAAGTCTTTTGAATTCTCTAGCACGACCTCTAAAAAGCTTGATATGGAGGAAGAAAACCATTTGGGATGTACCCACAAATTGCCTTGCCAAACATGTAGATGAAAATACTTTGAATTGATTATAGAATAGGTATTTTTCCTTACTTAACCTATTATGTGTTTGCTTTAAGCCGCTATCTATTATTGTAACCAATTTATGGTATTGGGGAATTGTTGTAGTTTAGTGTGTTAGGTCAATGGCATGGTGTTTGTGGTATGCAGTTGTCATCTAAACACTATATTACATTTGTCTACAGGTTGGCACAGTTCTCACAGTTGGGCCTCTCCTCCTAAGCCACAATGACAAATCTCTATTGAAAGTGGATTTAAAAGAGCACGATTGTTTACAATTTTTGATCCAACAGCCAAGCTCATCTGTGCTATACGTATGCTTTGGAACAGTATTCACACTCCCAACCAAACAACTGAATGCTCTAGCGGTGGGGCTTGAAGCTAGTGGTGTGCGCTTCCTTTGGGTTATAAAGACCCCAAAGGGTGAAGATGGGAACTTGGCCCCTGACATTGCAACCTTCCTTCCAGAAGGTTTCATGGAGCGGACCAGAGACAGAGGTTTGGTCTATACATCTTGGGCACCACAAAGACAAATCTTAGCACATCCAGCTGTTGGAGGATTTTTAACACATTGTGGATGGAACTCTGTCATGGAAAGCATTTCCATGGGTGTGTCCATGATTGCATGGCCACTTTGGGCTGACCAAATGCTAAATGCTCGGTTTTGTGTTGACGTCTTGAATATTGCAATTGCCGTTGACAAGAAAGAGATTGTTGGACCAGAGGAGGTGGAAAGGGTTGTTCGACTTTTGATGGAGGATGGAACTAATGAGATTGTGAGGAAAAACGTCAAGGAGCTAAGTAAAGTGGTAGGAAGGGCGATTGAACCTGGAGGGTCTTCGAGGAAAAACTTGGATCTTTTAGTGGAGGAACTCAACTCTATGAACTTGTTAAAACAATGAAAGTGTATATGAGGCATCACTCAAGTTTTGGGGTTTTAATTGCTTCACTTTGATAGTCAATTGTAGTTCCATGACATTGAGACCCCAAACACCTAATATCAAGTATGAGAGTTGGTAATCTTGGTATTGTTGATTTTTTTATATTTTGAAGTTCATTATTTTGCATAACTCAATGGCATCCATGTCCTAGTTCAATGAACTCAAAATTTCATGATGAAATACCAGATCAGTTTGATATTGGGTAGTATCAAATTTCAAAAATCATAACTATTGTTACAAGCAAGTGTCGTATCAATGGTCAAGGTGGATATGTTAACATGATAAGTTGACCTGTAAATATCGAGACAATGTGAATTTACACTGAAAAAAAAGTAGCCAATATTGGGCCTTTCTGACCCCTACTTGCTCAGCTATTTTGCCAAGTTCTCAAGTCCACTTTGCCAGATTGCTATTTGGCTACCTATTTTGCTAAATTGCCAAGTCCACTTCACCCTGTGGACTGCCCAAGTGAGCTTCAAGCTGCCCACAAATGTTAAAATTTCTGGGATGTCCAATGCCTGATTTTATTCTATTTTGTGTTCTGCTAAATCTTCTGCCCAAAATATTAGACCATCTTCCACCACACCCCCCACCCCCGCCCCCTTTCCTTCATTTTTCTCTCTCTCTATTTAAAAACCATTTGACTTGAGGGTTGTTTGAAGCCTGATAGGAGCCCTTTCAAAATTCAAACTCCCCTCTAATTGATTTTTTGAATGTATTGATAGCAAGTTGAAAGGTTTGAGTTCAAATCTTATGTTTTTTTTGTATCCATTTATATGGATGTGTAGACTTGAAGCCATCCTATTGGGATGAAAGTTCATCCATGAAAATTCATGAATTCTTAGGATGAAAGAAAGGTCATTCAAGAAATATAATCTAGAAATGTAGTTCATCCATGAAATGTGGTTCATTCACTTTTTTTTCTTCTTTTTTTTGCACATTAGAAGTCATCCAAAATGCCATTCATGAATTTTCAATGGAGGAATGGATGAAGTTTTATTGATGAAATTTTATGGACAAAATTTCATGTATGAAAATCTGAGCTTTCATGGAACAAAAAAACATGAAATTTCTTCAAGTGCTCTACATCCAAAATCAAACTGACACGGGCTGGTGCCTGCAATTGGTAATTCCCATGGGTTCGAGTTGATTTGATCACTTGGTGATCCAATATTTGATGTAACCCCTGTTCACAAGAGTCAGATATCACATGTCCTGTAAAAAAAAACAGGGTTATGCCATCAACGTCGAGTAAAGCTGTATCACTTCTCTCTCGTATTCACCTGAAAGCAATACCTCGCTTAAGGTTGAGATTGAGATTGCTGAGGACACTCCACAATAATACTTTGAAGGCAACTGTTCTGTCAGTTTCAGCAAAAACGCAAACTAACATGACAAGAATTGAGTGTAGCACTAATGTTGGAAGTGTCAGACCATTACTTTCATCATGAATAGCAGTGACTAACTGCCATGATTCCTCACTGACTTCATCAGATCCTGGCAATGGGTTTACATAATTGTATAATAGTCTGCGCAAGTGTACTTATCTGCGCAAACTTTCTCCAACTCCAAAATTAGTACTAGCCAGAAAGTTGGAAGTCCTACAGCCGTACCACAGTATTTACCATAGCCCAAGCCTAACATGTAGATACAAACTGTTAGGTTCAGCACATCCAAATTCCTTGGTGATACTCAGAATTACTCTCCAACCCTGCCTAAGCAGTTAACAGCCAGGAGTCTGACCTGAGTATCTCTCCAGTGACCTGAAAACAACCTCCAGCTCATCCAGCCTGCTCAACAGCTCAGGTCAGAAATAGCCCTTCATCTCATCCATCTGATCTAGCAACACAAAAGCAAGCAGATTATGAAAAACAGAAAAGATTCACAACCAAAAACCCTCCCTTTCCTCCAGAAACAAGAAAGAAGTTTCGATCCACCTCCCTTTCATCCAACACAATTACTGTCAATCCCAGAGGTCATCCCTGTCTCCCTCACAATATTGAGCATCAGAAAAAGAGATCTTTTTGTCATCTTTTTTTATTTTCCATCCTTGTCGTTGATTCACTAATAGACCCCTCTCTTTTTCAACTATGGTCTCAACTCGTCCTCAATTACATATAGTTGAGAATGGCCCTTCAATTGTAAATTATTTTTTCCAATTAATTACCACAAGAGTTGACAAGTACAAGTCGAGCTTGAAATTGTAGTTGATGATCATGGCCATGTGTTAGCATCACTGTAATAGGCATGCACAACCATTTCAATAAAAAATGATGTCAACCATTATAGGTGATACTTGTTTTCAACTATATCCCTCCTAGGGATGAACTTCATTTGCTAACAAATCATAAAATCATCAAAATTTGAGCTAAAATTTCAACTATATTCCAATTAGGCCATTGAATTGTTTGCAATTACGTTGTAATTTCAACTATATTACAACTAGGCTAAACAAAGAGTCTAGTGAATAGTTTGTTGACATGTGGCCCACATATGATTAGATATCATTGAAGCTAGTTCTAAACCTAGACTAGGCCTGATTTAAGCCACCTAGGCCAAGCCTAACCTAGGCCAAATGCACCTAATTAATAGAATTTTATTTCATTTTAAGTTTAACCTTTAAAGTCAAGCTTTTGTAATTAGCTCATCCCAAATGGCTATTCTAACTTAATTTAATTTAATTTTTCCAATATTTTTAATTCATCTCTTTTTAAAGTTTAGAAACTTGTCATGGAAGATAAACGATATGGGATAAACATTTTAGTTGCAACCTAATTGTAATTTAGTTGCAACCTAATTGCAATCTAGTTATAACCCAATTGCAATTTAGTCACAACTACCTATTAACAACTACATGGTTACCTACTTACTAAATTAATATCTAACTATCTATGTAGCCTAGCATATTACTAATTAACCTAATTTATTAACTAATGTAGCATATGCAGCACCTAAGTTGGGCTGAAATTAAACAAGGTGCAACCTAGACCTAGACCATCTAGTACTTATCTCAACCTTAACATAGGTAGCTTAAAGATTTAATACCCACTATTTTATATTTAAAAATATGAACTCATAAAAATGATAGGTGTTAGACCAAAACATATATTACAAACTTTATTAATTTTGAAAGTAAATATTCAATCAATTCTAATCAATAATTAATAATAGCAAGACAATTTCATCTATGACTAAATATTTGCTAATTAATAGTCATTAGCTATTGACCATAACTCTTGATTAAGTAATTAGATCATATTATTGAAAAAACTCATAATTAATGAGATATTTCAGAATTAGGAAATAAAGAATTATCAGATAATTAATCATTTGAATAATTACTCGAAAATTTTACTTTATTAGATTATTTTTTAAAAAATTATTAGTTATTTTGTAATAACTAAGTCATAAATATTAATATATAGTTAATAAATTATTGAAAAATTATTCATCGATAAATATTAAATATATAATATATACTTATAAAATTATTGATCTTTTAATAGAAATTAAATCATTTCTAATCAATTAATTATTATGCATATTTTTAAAATAATAAAATAATAAAAATTTAGAATTCATGAAAAATGACTTATTATTGTATCAATTTATGATGTAACATTTAATGAATCAACTAATTTTTTTGAAGTAAATAAATAAATAATAAGCGATTGCTTAATTAGTTGGTAATAGTTACAATTAATGAATAAATTATTTATTTACTTCATAGTTTATATTAATTAATCAATTATTAGATAAAATTAATTAATCAATAATTTTTATTTTTTTTATAGAATGCTTATATCATATTAATATGACCTTGGTACTATAATTTAATTATATTTTAATAAGATGGTATTTTTTAAATGAACCATATTCATTCAAAATGATTTTTTTTCAATTGAATATGCCCATAATGTGGGCAAATATATGTTTAATATACCTTGAATACAAACTAAATACCTTAACACACCATGCATACATGTCAATGTGCTAAATATACCTTAAATACAATCTAAATGCGCTTTAACATGTTAAATATGTTTACTAAATATTTAATATACCTTGAATAAAAAAACTAAATCATATATTTTCATGTTGTTTGCAAAACGCTAATCTACATTAAATGTATAAACATACCATAATATGTAACCAAGTTGTAATTAATTTTGTGATTAAATGAATATAGGAACATATTTTTGGATGAAAAATCCAAAAAGCTAGTCAATATGGAAGGATGTGCAATTTAGTAATCACACCATAATCACAAAAATAGTCATAAATTTTAAAGGATGGTGATTAGTTGTAAAATTGATACAACATAGTTGCAAATGACAAATAATCGCATGTAATCCCAAATTGAATGGTTACATATTACAAGATTTATAATAGTGTAGGTATCTAATTATTAGTATTTAACCTTAATAGTAGTGTATAATATTAATTAAATAGGTAGGTATAATACTAACTTAGCTATAATAAATAGTTTATAATAATTGTTAGTAGGTAGGTAGTTTGCAACTTGTATTGTTGATCTGCCTAATGGGAATTGTCCCTTGGTTTCATTCTTGGTAGTCCATTATAATCATTGTATAATTAATGAGCTTTGTTGCGTTTTACAACCTTAATAAAAAATTATTTAGAAAAACTATAACCATACATCTCCAACTTATGTAAAGTCGGGCACATTGGATTTGGTTATTGTCATGTTTGTTGTGTAGCATTTTGCATGAGGTGTTGACACAATAAGAATGCCCAATTTGCATTCTTTGGGAGGTTGACTTGTAGTTGTATAGTATGATTGAAAACTGTACACAAGAATCCAAGTCTAGAACACAAAAAAACATGAAACCACACAAGATGTGCAAATGAAAAACTATGAAAACATTAAAAAAAAAATGCAAAGTAGAAAAACATAGTGTTTTGAAATCTCAAATCATCAAAAATGATTTGAAATCACACAATAAAAGATTATATCCCAAACACAAAAAAGTTTGAACCTATTCACATTGGAACTAGTTCATAACTAAATTAATTGATAAACTAGATTAGCTTAACCAATTAGGATTGGGCTTAATTAAGCTAAACGTAATCTATGTGAATGCACTTGGAATAATATAATATAAATGATATATTTATTATAATAAAGGTGTCCTGTTTAAAATATTTTAAAATATTTGATTATTTGATCATGCCTTTTTAGGGGCCTTATGATTGCATCTCCCCCCTCCCTCCTTTTGCAAGATGTGGGCTCCCATATCCTCTAAAAATTAAGGATTTCATCCATAGAATAATGTGTGTATTAAGAATATTTAATTACATTATTTTTTATTAAGCTACAACAACTTATTCTTGCAAATTCCCCACATGTCACATCAACCATTTAAATTTAAAACACAACAATTTTATGTGAAATGCAATGCTAAACACCATACATTATTCTAAATACCATACTTTATGCTAACAAAAACACATGGCTAAATATTGGGCAAAATTAATGTTTGTCAAGCAAATTCTAAAAGCATTATCTCAGTTACCCTATTTTACTATTTTGCCGAATTGCGAGGTCCACTTCCCCTAATGGATTGCTTGAATGAGCTTCAAGTTGTTCACAAAAATAAATTTTCTAAGTTGTCCAAGGCATGAATGTCCTTTCTAGGTTTGCCCAAACTTTTGCCCAAGAATATCATACTACCTTTTTTTGGTTGTTTATGTTTTTTTTTTCTTCCCGCAAGCTCCTAGGGCTCCCTCTGTCCTTTTCCCTTCCTTCTCTCTCTCTTTTCGTTGTTATTTTTTTGTTGATTTGATGGGTCTTTGGAGCTTGCGAGGAGCCCTTTCAAAATTCAAACCGCCCTTAAATTAAAATTTTGAACCTTTGAGAGAAAATTGAAAGGTTTTGACTTCAAATTTCATTTTTTAAAAATCCATTATTGTGAGTGATGTGAATTTGAAGCCATCATAATGGGATGGAAGTCCATCCATGAAAATTCATGAAATCTCAAGATGAAATTAGTTTTATCTAAGAAATACAATCTATAATTTTTTTCATCAATGAAATGTAGACATCACATGTGAATTCAAATCATTGAACTTGATTGTTGTGTTAAACCTCCTTAGGTAAACCCCTATTTTCTTTTCCATGAAATATATAAAAAAATGTTTGGCTGATTGTTGAAGGCCATGACTCCCACATATGTTCCTAGGATGTGTCATAGCCAAGAGATGTCCTTTCTAGCAACCTTGGATTGATTGATGAACTTTCATCTATCCCCCCATTGAAAATTTATGAATGATATTTTATACATGTGCATCCATGGAATATTGATCACTTTTAAAACAAAAAATAAAATTGTTAGTAAACTACACTTCATGGATGAGATAAAACTATGGATTGTATTTTTTGGATGAAATTTATTTCATCTTGAGATTTCATAGATGGACTTCCATCCCACTAGGATGGCATTAAATTCACATCACTCACAAAAGTGGGACTTAAAAAATCATGAAATTGAAATCAAACCTTTCAATTTTCTCTCAATATGTTTTTAAATTTTTTTTAAAGAGGTAGTGTAACCTTAAAAACTTGAGTCCCTGAGCTTCATCAATCTTGTAGAACATGATAGATTTGAAGATCCATGCGTGATCTTTCCCACTAATGTCCATCAACATCTTTGATGATGCATACTTTGTTACCTTTTTCAAAATCCCCCTTCCCATCTGCATGTCCAATGATTTGGTATGGACCTTCCCAACTTGCAATTAAAGCTTTCTTTTTCCTTGGTTTCTTCATTTTGACCATTGTCTCTCCAGCAACCAAACTTTCAAAAGTTTGCTTACCTTTTTTGGTAGCATAGGTCTTCCTATGTTTCTTTTGTGCTTGTTCCACATTGAACAAAACATTTTCATGGATGCTTGCTATCAGCTTCACCTTCTATAGAAATTGTGTTGTAGCAGTTTCAACATCAACATTCTCATGAACCACTACATTCAAAGAATGTAGGTAATTGTGAGTCCTAAAATGTGGTGTGTGACCAATCATGGTCATGAAGGGAGAAAACTTGGTACTGGCTTGAATCCCGCACCTATACCCAAACATGACCTTCGCCAATTGCTTATCCCAACAATCTACATTTTTTGGTGTTGCAAAAAGTATGGCAATGCCATGCTTCATAGTCTTAATTAAACGTTCCACCATCCCATTACACTAGGGTCATTAAGGTGTTATGTGTTGATGTTGGATACCGTAATCCTTACACATAACATCAAATTATGTTGTCCATTCCCCTCCAATATCAATAAGCACAAACTTGGGAACTCCATATCTGCATATCACATCATCTTCCAAGAATTTTGTTGTTGTTTTAACACCATGATCGGCCATAGCCTTTGCTTCACACCATTTTGAGTAATGATCGATAGCGACAAGGATGTATTTGTTCCCTGATTTGGTTTCAAATAATGGCCCCATAATATCCAGAACAACCCTATAAAATAGTTCACAAACAAGTATGTTTTTCATTTCCTCATCTTATGAACACATGCTACCCATTCTTTTCACCATTTGGCACTGTTGGCACATTCTTACAATTGTCTTTTACATCCTCTATTTTGTTATGCCAGAAGTATCTTTGACAAATTTCAACCAAGGTCTTTTGTTCTCCAAAGTGCCTCAAATCTTCATGCATTTGGATTACAAGTGCCATTCTTTCCTCTAGTTTGGGCAGAAACAAACCCTTGAAGTAGAGCCTTTGCTCCTGCCAACAATAATTGATTATTCTCTTTCAGGTCCTTTTGCTTTCATCAAGATCCATTGTGTCTAGTAGTATGCCTTCTCTCAATAGTCCCATGCAAATTGTGTCCTCCGTTACAACATCGAGCATATACAATTGGTGATCCTTTGACCAACGCGAGTGGTTGATGCCAAAACAACATCTATGGTGTTGTGTTAGTTTCCTTGATTATCTCCTGAAACCAAACCAATATGAATCTTAACTAGTTTGAATAGAAAATATCTTAGCCTTTGTTTTTTGTGTGTCAGCTTGTACAATTCCAATATCCCGGATCTTTTCGTTAAAATCATCATCATCCGTGGCCTAACCCATTGGATTTCTGCTTAAAGTATCAACATTTGTATGTTTCAATCCTAGTCAGTGCAGTATTTTAAAATTGAAGTCCTACAACATATCAAACCACCTACTTCTTTTGCCATGTGCATTTGATATTGTTGCCAACCATTCAAATGGTTTATGATCTATTCGTAAAATGAAGTGGTTCCTATGAAAGTGTTGCCTGAAGTGCATGATACCCCATATCAGCGCGTAGCATTCTCCCTCCATGGGGTGAAACTTTCTTTGCACTTCTATTAAACTCTTGTTGACATAGGCCACCACCTTCTCAAGCTTGCCTTCCTTCTATGACAATATGGCTCCAACACCTTTTGGTGACCAATCCACATCAAGATAAAATTGTTTCTTGAAATCAAGTCGTATAAGCACAAGTGCATAACTAATGCTCCCTTTAATGCATGAAATGCTTATTGACAGTCTAGATTCCATACAAAGTTAGTGTCTTTTTTTGTTAACTCAAACAGTAGAACAGTTAGTCGTGAATAACTTCAAACATAATTTCAATAATACCAAGTTAGACCCAAAAAGGACCTAATGTTTGTGACCATCTTTGGTTCTAGAAAATGTAGATTTGCTTCAATTTTGTTTAGGTCTAGTTTGGTGTCGTCCTTATTAACCACCTGACCCAAAAATGTGATGTTTTTTGTAACAAAACAACATTTATTCGAGTTCAACTTTAGTTAACTTCCTTGAGCTTGGAAAACACAGCATCCAAATGTTGAAGAAATTCCTCCCAACTCTCACTATGTACATTGAAGCCATCAACAAAGACCTTTAGGAATTTGTTTCCCAAGTTTCTAAAAACCTTTGACATTGTCCTAGTAAAAGTACTAGTAGCATTTTAAAGACCAAATGGCATGACTGTCCAGTCATACAACCCAATTCTTGTGATCAATGTTGTCTTCTTCATATCCTTAGGAACCATCCAAATCTGTTGAAAACCAAACTACAAGTCTAATGCAATAAACCAAAATTATTTGCCCAGCTAGTTAATCACATCATCCACAAGTGGCATTGGAATGAATCCTGACATGTTTGTGTGTTGTGTGGTCAATAATCTCCACAAAACACCTACTCCCATCCTTTTTTATTGGTAGAGTGACGCAACATGCATAATCAAAGTTACTGGGCTTCATCTTGCCCAAATCCACTAGGACATCTATTTGTCTATTATTTCCGCCTCTTCCCAATAGGATAATCGACTAGGAGATACCTTGCAAGGTGGAAACCCTTGTGTATCCATAAAATGTTCTTCGATAGTGCAACAGCCTAGTTCACCCTTGTTCCAAACAAAAACATCTTGGTAACACTCCAACCTTCTAGAGCTGTTGTTGCTTTTTTTTATCCAAGCTAGTGTCAATTCTAATTCGCTGACAGATTTCCCTCCATCTTGTGGTCATCTCATCATGGTTAAATGATGCCAATTGCTTAGTGGAGTTGTGGTCAAGGTTACCACCTTCTGCTTGGTGAACTTGTAGCAATATTGGAATTGTTGCGTAGTGTGTGGATTCATACATGGCCTATCTACTCTGCTTTGCATTAGACATTCATCTCAACCAATTTACATAGTCATTTGCATCTGTTATTTTTTCCTCCATGAACCCGTCAACTTGGTCCTGAAGTATTAGTTGCAGGATCTGTTGCGGTCCTTCTAACATCACTAGATCCTCCAACTTAGCATCACTAAACTCATTTTCATCATCAATTTGTTCAAATTGACAAGGCTCTCCATCATAATGTTCATTACTATCAGTACCAGTATCTGAATCTGAAGTAGATGCATCTTCACCCTTGGTCATGATAAGACTACCCTAATCCAATATCTAATTAGTAATGTCAAAATCATCACTAATGTGTTCTCCAAGATAGTAGTGATGTCCTTCATCAATGTTTTTGGGTCCATTTTTTGTAATATATTTACAATAATCAATGGCAACACCTCCACATTGGCCCTTGGACCATGTTTTATTTGGATTAAGCCTTATTCTACATCCATGATTGCACCAAATTTTATCAAAAAATCAAGGCCAAGCAATATGTCATAATTGTTTGTATCCACCACCATGTATGTCGTAGTGTAGTGTATGTTTCCAACCTTGACAAATACTTCATCAATTCTACCCAAAGCTTGTGTAACAACTCCTAACACAATTTTATAAGTTTCAGACCCGGTAACCAAATGCATCATGCCCAATTTTTTTATTACAACGATAACCATAACAGACATAAATGCTCCAGTATCCACTAGTCCTTCAACAACATAGTTATTTATTTCCACAATCAAATGTAAAGTTTTGCTCTCATGTGTTTTGTTGATGTAGGTCTTCCTTAGTGTTGGAACTGTAGAAACCATGGATACATGATTCTCAATTGCCTCTAAATCCTTCTTTCATCTAGCCAACCTTACCAGACTTTCAAGGTGTTCAAGTTCTCCTCAAATCATGAGGATTTTTTCCATAGGTGAAAGGGAAATCTTTCCTTTTATGAAGTGGGAAAGAATCTTGGACTTGACTAAAGTGTTTTGGTTTACACTTGATCCATCCCCTACAGCTTCAGGGGTCGGTACAATTCCTCCTAGTGCTTCGTCAACAAGCATTCTCCTCATAAGCACTTGAGTGTAAGAGAAGGGATTTTCATTCTCGCAAAGTTTGTTGAGTTGTTGTATGGTCGCTTCTTCATCATTCAGCAATACTTCCAAAAAGTTTGTTGCTCTTGAGTGGGATTTCCCATCCTTGAGTTTCTTCCAACACCTATCCTCAGAATGACCTAAACCTGCACAAAAGGAACATTTTACTCCACAATTCTTTGTCTTATGAAACATGCCACACTTGGCACATTTTGGCCATGGCTCATTCAATTTCGGACAAGTGGTTGCCAAATGGTCCCCTCCTTTGCAGATTTGGCATCCTCCAAACATAGTGGAAGAAGATGAGCCTCTAGATCGTGCATAGTCCCCTTGAAGAAATTGATAAATGTGTTGTTTAAAGTAGTGAGCTGATTTTCCATTATGGATTCTAAGGCCCCATATTCTTGTTCCTCTTTCAAAGGTTCATGTGGAGTCTTTCCAAGTTGGCCCAACACTCTTTCTAATTCTATTCCAACACCCATTAATTCTTTAATATCTGTAAATGTCCTCACCACACAATTTCTGAATTTCAAGCCTTAATCTAGCTAGAAATTTTCTTCTTTGTTCAGTGTCTTGTATCACGCCCCTTTGAAATAGTTTGTTGAAATGTTCAAAGTATTTTTGAACTCTCTCCTTGGGTTTTTATTTGATGGCATTAAGCTTCATCCTAATGTCATCAACATCAACGTCTCCATACTTCTGCACTATTAGAGTCTTTAACTCAGCCCAATCAGTTTGTGCTAACTACAACCTCCTAAACCACTCCTTAGCGTTAGTTCTCACATTCAATTTCGCAATCTTGAAGAATTTATTTGCATTCAAATTTTGCACTTCAACAACCATGCTGAGCCTTTCTCCCTTGTCATTGACATCCTCATGGTCCCACCCTTAGAACAGTTCATCCATCCCTTGCGTGCTAGTCATTTCAAAATGTGCAACTTCAATCAAAGATTGCAATGTTTTGTACTACACAAATGTCTTTAGACCATATTCAAATAGACATAGTCCTCACCCTTGTCTACTCCTATTGAGTTAAAGGATCCAATTCCATTGGGATGGGGATGACAATCACTAGGTGTATGATGCGCCACTCCTTTCTAAGAGATCATGCTTTGTCTTTCAAGTACACCACTATTTTGGAAATAAAAATGACCCCATTGGTAACCATTTTATTTCTACTACAGAAGCATCAAAACAATTCATTTTTCAAACATATAAACCTTCAAGATTTCCATTGATTGTTGAGTCCTACTGTGATTCCATCAAACCCAAGATGCCAGGCACAACAAACTTCCTCTCAAGAAGTAGACATGTGTCATGTGTGATTTAATTCAAAAACTCAGCCTGAACTCCCTCTCCTACTAGATTTAAAAGCACAACATTAGATGGTAAAGTGGAAAAACTTTGTTCATTTGTGGATGCTTGCTAGAACTTCCACCCTTCATCTTGATTCTGCCATATCCTCCAACTTATGATACGGGATTTTGATCCATAATGCTCTAGCCTAAAAAGGTGATCTCCATTATGAAACAAGTTTTCCACACCAAGGATGTACAATTTGATAAAGTGGTTAGATGAAGTAGAAAGCTTGGGAACCCAAATGTTTCCTATTCTAGGTACATTACGCTGCCTTTCAAGAACTAAAGATGAAACTCTACACAAGGTATAAGGTGTAGTGATATTGCATGTGTAGCGTTGAGGTTGACCCCCATCCCTTCGCTCCATTTCTCAATTTCAACCAAATTTGAACACGTGTATAAAAGTCATTATGGGTTATTTCTACTACAACATCCCCAACTTGAGCTTCATTAGGATCTATACCTACAAATGTTACTACACCATATCCCAACGAACGCAAAATCATGGCTCTTGTCTGGGGTCCATCCTGCCTCCTTGGATAATCGAATCTGATGACTATCTGGTGTTCCCAAACTTCATCTACAACAACCTCATATGCATTAGATGATGACATACTATTTTGACTACCGATACTTTTGACCTTGTTTCTTCTCATTTTGCCCAACCTAAGGACACCCCTTTGAGGTTTTTGACACTCATTTTGGCAACTGTTTTACAACATAGATTCAAGGTGCTACAACAAAAAGTTCCCCCTTCCCATATGCATCTTGACTTTTATATGCCATTCAGTTCTACAACTTGGACCTTTGTTTTTTTCATCATCCCTCAACATCAACCCCTCATGTTGATTCTTACTTCGAACTACACTACTATTTTGTTAAATAATTGGCGTAGCGGAATTCATCAACAACTAGCCCAATAGTTTGAACAAGAAGAAAAATACCAGTAAGAACTTGCCACCTTGCTCCTCCATTATCCTTCTTATCTTACCTTCCATCGTCAATTACGCAAACCTTTCTTCAATGCAGCCGCTCCCTCCACCATCCATCGTTCAGCGCATCTCCTGTTCTCCATAACACACAAATAAACAAAGTTGTCTACCCATGCATTCCTTGCAGCAGCAATGGACATATTCCCGCTACAAGCATGCAAAAAGTTGATGACTAATGAAAACAATAAAACAAAGAAAATGAAACCCTAAAACTTGCTATGTTCACACTATTAGGGTGACCTGTTGTTCAGTCATAGTAGTTTGACTTTTGAAAGGGCTTCTTGCAAGCATTAAAGGTCCATCGAGATAAGAAAACAATTAAGAGAAAGAAGAAGGGAGGGAAAAAGAGGGGGAAGCCCTAGGCAAAATGTGGAAAATAAAAACTAAAAAATCAGGTGCACTTTGTTTTTTTGGGACAAAAGTTTGGGCACATCCTTTAAAAAAAACTCGGACCTTGAACAGCCCAGAAAATTAGAAATTTGTGGGAAGCTTGAAGGTGATTTGGGTAGTCCACAGGGTGAAGTGGACTTGGCAATTTGGCAAAATAACAAGGTTAAAAGGCTCCAAATGTGTGTGTGTGTGTGTGTGTGTAAAAATGACCCCCTTGTTGGATTTATTAAAGGCCAAACCTTCATGGCACATATTGTACTCATATATCAATTTTGTATAGGAGAACGGCCTGAGTGTAGGCCATTTTCTTAAATAAAGCACAGTGCCGGCTTTTGAAGGTTTTCTTTTCACTTTAGGGTTTCTTTTAGCTGTCTTTTTGTTTTGCCTTGTCGTATTTCCAGTGGAGTATATGAGGGTGAATTTAACATAGGAGTTAGAAATTCTAGGATTTCAGGGGAGTTCACTGAAAATAATCAGAGTGTATTTGTTTTCAACTCTGAGTTTCTACTCTTTTGTGTAATTTTTACCATTTTTCGAAAATGAAAATATATTTCTAATTTTTCAGAAATTTTTTCCTCCATTCATTTTGAATGTCCCACATGAAAAAGAAAATGAAAAAGGTTTTAAAACGAAAATATAAAGGAAGAAAAAATAAAAGAAAAAAAGGAAAAAAAGGAAAGAAAAAGAAAAAAAAAAATCGACAGGCTGGCCAGTACCTTCC
>Ga0209208_10004635_pt1 | contig 19422 bp, 15 predicted proteins | sample S1TSphfallax_3_FD_187694 | JGI IMG/M metagenome (GOLD analysis project Ga0209208, IMG submission 187694) | Host-associated microbial communities from peat moss isolated from Minnesota, USA - S1T2_Fd - Sphagnum fallax MG (SPAdes) (version 2) | ecosystem: Host-associated > Plants > Peat moss >... | reverse complement strand
CATAGTTGGATCACCTAATGAAGGCCATTTCTTGAGTGCAGTGTCTCAAACTTGCTATTGTATGGAGTGGATACACAAGCTTCCAAGAAATTAATTATACTTCTTCTTACAGACCATAGATAACACAATCTTTCTTATAAGCTTTTTGGATATCATTCCATTTGCAAGAGTGGTGAAGCCTTTGGGACAAAGGAGGTGGTTGATCTGGATGAGAGATTAAAAAGGTTGTGGAGCTACTTATGCCAAATTGATGATGATGATGGGTCAATGGAAGCTTGTGGCAGGTGGACAGTGGGCTGAAGGAAGAGCTGGTGTTAGGAGACCCTGATGCACCATGATTTGTGTTGTGGGGAGGCAGGCTGCAACCAGTCCCTGCAGGTAATTATCCTGCTGTGCCTTAGCTCCATCATTTCTTTGTGGTACTCAATCAGAATGCACCCTCTGACTTGCAAAGCTTGATATGTCTTTGTTTGCAGGGCCAGCTGATTTGCCATTCTTTGACCTTCTGATTATTGTGGGGAAGCTCCATGCAGGGTTCGGTGCCATGGGATTTAAGGCTCCTGCTCCTGTAAGCATTCAATTTTTTATTTTCCCATTGGGCTCTTCCATTATTTGACAGTGTACAGAGTAATGTGCAATGCTCTTCCTTTGCTTGGCCCTCTGTATGTGATTTTAGTAAAGTGAATGTTCTGTAATTCTTTCACCAGTATTTGGGCTAATCTTTGTTATTTAAGTGCAGGGGCGTGAAGAATCTGTTGAGGAGTTTGTTCGATGAAATTTGGGTGGTGAGGTTTTTGAGCGCCTGATTGAGCCCTTCTGTTCAGGTACAATACAGACCTCTTTTCTTTTCTGTTGTCAAGCTCTTATTGTGATTTGAAGATGGATGAAGATTGATTTGGGTAACGAAACAACTAGTACTGCGTAAAGTCCACCAGGGGCACAAGTCATCATATGATTTGACTCGTTCTCTGACCGTGCATTTGGAGGAATGATCAATCTGATTGTTCATCTGCAGGGGTGTATGCTGGGGACCCCACAAAGCTAAGTATGAAAGCTGCATTTAGCAAGGTTTGGCAATTGGAGGACATTGGTGGCAGCATCATTGGGAGCACAATCAAACTTCTCCAGGAAAGGAAGAAGAATCCTCCACCACCACAAGACCCATAAGTTTCCGGTACAAGCTGAAATTGCAGTCACATTCAACTGCCCAACTTCTTAACTGCTGTGTTCCTTATAGACATTGGGGAACTGATGTGTGCTTTTCTGTGAAAGCTCAAGGTTTCCATTGTGATACTGGTGTGTGATCATCATGGGTTCCACAGAAGACTGCCAAAACCTAAGGGCCAGACTGTTGGGTCTTCCCAGACTGTTGGGCCCCATTGCTCCTCCTCAGTCCATTTTGCTCTGTTCCAATTTCCACCAACTCGAGTTCAGTCACAAACCTGTGACCCCAAGGCCAGAACACAGAACCTCTTGGAGAAAACACCGTGAAAGACAAGCAAAGTGGCGGAAAAAGCTTGAATAGGAAGAAGGGACCTTGAGCGCACTGCTTCTAAAGATGCAGGCAAGATTCCCGATGCGTTCCCAGCCAATGTAATTCGCAGTGCTACATACATGCCCACACTCCATCCTCAATGCCTACCCAACAACAGTGAGTAGGTTCTTTTGTATGTTGTCGTGGTAAGGAACAACTTTTAAGATCCCATCTCATATCATTGTTCATTGATGGAGATTGTGAACTTCAATTGTGTGCACTATAACAACTGCAATCGTTATTACATCCATGATGACAACAATGCTTGCATCCATAATGACTGCAATGGTTGCACCCTCAAAATCATCACCATTCAACCCTGATATGCTTCTATTATGAGTGGTGAGATCATCATCATCAAGCTCAAAGTGTGGTATTTGTTAGGGTTATTGTTATCTGATGATCTGATAACATAACTGTTACAAGGGTGTGCTTACAGGCTGGCCAATGCAGATTTTATAGACACAACCCATTGATGGAAATGCTGGTGTTTATATGCTCCTAAGGCTCATGTAAGCTTAGTGAAATTTGATGAGGTACACATGCACACACTTGGCTAAAGACAAAAGGATTGAGCAAAAATTTAGGTTCTTGAACTTGATTAAGTTGAAGCTTCTTTTGCACTCTTCAAGCTTGCAACAAAATCAGCAAGCTCAACAATTGCAGTTTCATCACCATCCTTGGTCGCCACCAACACCTTATGTGCAATGTTGATGAAAAGACCTATCATGCCAGAAACCTTAACAATTTCAGAAATAAAGAAAATCACAAGCTTTTTGTCCCAAAACAATAGCAATAAAACTAGTGAACCCCTTTCAGATCTTCACACTGAAGATCATCAGAAATTGCATATGATTGCTTGTTTTCATTGACAAGTACTTTGTAACCACATTTTCTGAAAGTATTTTGACAATGGGGTTTTTGGGGACAAGGTGACCTACCATTTTCAATCACTCCTGGAATCATATTGATCTTGTTCTCCAACTCAGCTGGGTTCTTGATACCCTCCGGGAATCTGCTAAGCGTCAAAGATTGAGAAAAGTTTAGATGGGAACAAGATGAACTGGTTGATTATAGCTTCCTGTCAGACCCTCTGTATAAGGGGAAATATCAGCTCATTGGTTACAAAACAACAAGGTAAAGAGAGCAAGCTGCTGACCTGACATCAACAACCATGTTGCCCAAGTCAGTAATTACAGGTCCATCTTTTCTCAAAGCATTCCGAATCTCAGGCACTGCACCCCTTGACACCATGAGATTAGTTTGCCAACTGAGAAAACAGTACTATAACAACACTACTTGTTGGCATGAGAACAGGGGTCTTCAAGTTTCAAGGACTCCATGAAATCTCATTTCATCCAGCGGTTAGCATGGGAACCTGTGATGGAAAGATCCATGGGATCCAACAGGTTTCAACTCTGCAGGACCCAGTAACAAGAGAAGTACCAAATATTGCAATGATAAAAGATCAAGGGATGTGTTGTTACCTCCCCCAAGGCCAACGAGTGCCCGGAGCACAGGAGACAGAGCAAATTGTAGAACCTCAACCTGTTCCCCAAGCAAAAATCACAACCATGTTCAGAGAATGTAATAAGAGGTGCCAAAGAACAGAATACACCAAACTTGGAGACAAAATAGAGAGTACAATGCCATTCCTTACCGGGACTGGGAATGTTAGACCCAGCTCTGGAACCACTTTGGTTTGGTCAACGAGAATAACACATTGTTTTGCAATTGAGTCCACCACCTACACACAAGCTCTCTCATCAAGTCATTTGCTCCAGTTCCTAAGGTCACACTTTTCAGTAAATCATCAACTGGCTGCAATTCGTTCAAGCATGCAATGCAAAATTTCAAGATAGAACAACCCAAGTAAGGCTCTCCTGATATGTAGTTGATAGCTACCTTCTCCATGGTGTGTGCAGCTCCTCCACCCTGAGAGAGCAGCAGTAGTCAGTGCAAAGTCCTCTAGCAGGTAACTTGAGATGGTGTTTGGGACATAACTACACAAGCTTTGCAATGAGAAGTGAGCAACGAGATGAAATTGGGGTGACCTTAATAAGGTTCATAGATGCATCCACTTCATCAGCACCATCAAATGCCACATCAATGTGATTGACATCATTCAGGTCAACCTGTCACAGAAAAACCATCTTCCCCAAACATGAAAGTTAGAGTGTGATTGCAGCAAGCAGAAGCTTACCCCAGATATAACCTGAGACAATCTTAGTCCAAAGCCCATCTGCTAAGACCTGGGTGAAATTTCTAATCAACCAAATTCCCTCTTCTCTCAGAAAATTTGCATTGAAATGTAGAAACCTAGGAGTAGACACACTTACAGTCTTAACACCAAACTGTCTTGCAAGAACTCGGGATTGGTAACTTGTTGCTACCCCAACCACATCCTTAACCTGGTTCAACCATCACCCACAGAAAACACGAATTCTCATTGCAAAATATTCTTTGAATTGGAAAGGATTTTTAAAGCCTAAAAAACTGCACAATCTTGATATAGAACCCAAAATGATAGTCAAGAAAATTGCACAATGAGTTCCTTGTCCTTTCAACTCAATAGAAAAGGTATGCTTCATCATGTGTGCAATTCCCAAATTCGTTGCTTGATTGAAGCTTCAATGAGAGAGAGGCTTGGAGCAGAAAGAGTTCATGTTAGACCAACCTTGTTCTGAGAGATGAGCTTGCCAAGCTCCTCAATGGCCATGGAGGCAGTACTACCAGTGCCAAGCCCCACGATCATTCCAGACTTCACCAGCTCCACAGCCTTTCGTGCAACTGCTCTCTTCAGATTGTCTTGAGTGCTGGCATCCAACTCTGCTTGCAACATGTGGTTTGTCTCAAGAATCAATCCAGTACCTCAGACAGTTGGTTAAAGCTAATGACCAACTTTGAATCATCTGTGGGGGTCCAATCTTCAATCCCTCAGATTCCAGATGTTAACCTAAAACACCCAGCTACAATGGTGAGAAGTGGAAAACTCTGTCCATTTCTCTAAAAGACTTTTTCTTTCGTTCAAAGGACTATACTAGTGTAAAGAAAAGAGCAACAAACCAGGAGCAGGGGCAGTGGCTGCTAGAGCTCCGAGAGTTAAATTCTTCCTTCCTGGTGCTGTTGCAGCAGCCGCCACATGAAGTGAAATCTTCAAACCCCCGAGCTGCTGATCCCACTTCTGCAAGCTGATCGGGTTGAGATGCTTTCTTGCTCCAAGTCTTGCCAGACCTTGGAAGCTCATCTGGCTAGAGCCCACAATCCCTGTTGATGCAACGGCATGCTCGAGCAGTCCTGCTGGTGCCATCTCTGCAAAAAGCTCTGGACAGAGTCCCAGGACAACTGCACACTTCTAGCAACACAGAAATTCAGCAAAAAGAACCAAAAGAATGCATCAAAAACACATACCCAATAGCAAAAACTGACGATTTTCAGGCCAGAACAAGAATATGCACCAGAGAAAACAGGGATTTAAGGGCAAAGTTCACTGAATCCTGAGCTGGGTGCGCGACAATTTTGCAAGGAACCGACGGTTCGACTTTGGCAGGACATTTTAAACATGCGCTTTTTGGAAGCACCGCAGTCAGCTGCTGACACAATCAGTCTTGGAAATGTGACCTCCTTTGATGCAGATTCTCGACTGGAATGCTTTAGCTCTTAACCTAGATTCTGGGATGGAACGTCGTCTTGATGGCTAGGAGTGTTAGGCTAGGTGTAATGGAATCCTTGCTACCCACCAAAAGATGGAAAGCACCACACTCAACTGCTAACACAATCAGTCTTAAAAACGGGACCTAATTTGATGCAGATTCTCAAATGAAATGCTTAGCTCTTACCCTATTCTGGAATGGAACATCTCGATGGCTAGGAAATCTAGGCTAGGTCACTCATGTTGTCATGAAATGGAATTCTTGCTAGGCACCCAAGGTGGAAGATCTTTAAGCACAAACAAGAATCTGGAGTCTAGAGCACGCCACACATGTGTCCTGTAGGACCACCCAAGTTTGGAACTGAAGGAATCATTGCTCTCTTTGTTTTTTCACTTCCATTTTTCGAAGCAATGGAAGGGCACATGCTACCCCCATGACCTTTAGCAAATAGAATGAAAGAAAACCACAAAGGGATTTTGTAAGAACCTTGTCTATAATATTTTATTTTATTTTTTCTTGAACTGATTTGGCAACTAATTTGCTTTCTTTTGTAGTCAAGCCCTAAAGCAAGCCCAAAAACTTTAAGTATTGTGGTACATTGTTTTGTGGTATACTACAGGCAATTGGGTGCTGAACAACTATCTTATTTTTCAAAATTCACTTCAACAGTAGAAAATAATAATAAATGAAAATTTGGCAATAAATATAGGCAACTTCTTTCACAGTTTTCTGGACCTTCAACCTTTTTTTGAAATTTTGTACTGTGTCCTCTTTGCAAAAATGAGACCAAATCCTACAAAACAGACATGTTGTCAATTATTGAATACTTGCTCTACAAGTGTACTGGCCTAAAGCAAGAGGCTACCAGATTTCAACAAATCTTTATATTTTGCTGTCCCTTATAATCTTCTTAAATTTCAGCATTTCAAACAGAAAATTTCTAGAAAATTCACGTGCATAAGTTGCATTTGCTGGAGGAGATGATGGCCACCAATCTAGAGAAATTGTAGCATGGAAAGAAGTTGCACATAGCAGAATTAGTTGTTTGTGCAAAAGTGGAGTTCACAGGGTTTAGGGATCAGAGCAACATTGAGCAGAGACTCCATGCTACTCATCTACATTCCGCAAGCTGAACTGGCATTTCAGTATAAAAGAGGTGAGAACTGATTAAGTTTTTAGACCTCAAGAAAACTGAAGCAGAATCTGCACCTCTTTGAGTTGCTTGTGATGAAAGGGAAGCCAAAACACTACAGATCTCTGTGAAAAAGTTTGCCCACTGGCCATCATCCCTGTGGATAACAATGTACAACTTCTGCTCATGAAGCAGGCACCCTAGTTATGTAGTCAGATATGACTTGTGCGCTTTCATATGCACCTTCAACACAGCGACCTAATGCCACCCCCACAACATAATTGCCCCCCAGAAACACACCCTCCAGCCCTGATTCTTCAAGACCCTTTCTGGCATCTTCTAGCAGCTCCAGATGCCCAATTGTAAACTGGGGTATGGCACGGGGCCATACACGAACACCAACTACTCGAGGAGGAGGAGCATCTGGCTTCACCAACATGGTGCGTACATCCCTGTCAACAATACGCACAATTTCTTCTTCCTTCTGCAAGCCCACACAGAAAAACCATCAGCATTTGCCTAAAGAGGGCAAAGATTACAACTGACATATTTGCTACAAGTTAGATACCACTCGTTCTTCAAGATCGAGGCAAGGTACAGTGAACATACCATGGTGACAATTGAAGGAAATTGCGCACCTCCTATGTAGTTCAATAACAGCACTCGCTTCTCAGGAGCCCTGCCTGGGAAAAGAGATGAGCTATAGATGGTTCCTGCAATGCCAGCATGCCCACAAACACATATCCATAAAAGTGGAAGATGAATATGCCAATGCTGCTCTCTTAAGGTAGGACTGACTGTTTTTGTATGTCAGAAGCTGCTCAGGAATGCAGCCATACCCAAAGTCTGGACACCTTGACTCCGAGGGTGCAGCTGACCAAAGCCTTTGAGCTCGCCCCCAACCAGGCGGTCCTCTCGAATTGCTGACAGTGGGAATGAAATGGTCACAGCTGCCACTGGGGGGTAGTAAAATTTTGATAGCGCATCTGCTGCCCCTTGCTATTTCACACAAGAAATAGATGAAGTGCAAAATCAAACAGTGGACTGCAAACCTCAAAACATTCTCAAACAGTAACAAGAAATGTCCTACTACAGACACAAAACTGTTCTATCAGCACAGCAGAAATATGAAGGTTCAGATGTGTACAGAGAGAGGCTGCAGTATGTCGCTTGCAACATAGGAAGGCACAGTGAGGACTAGCGCTTTGGTGCCTACTGTAATGGTTCCTTCAGGTGTCTCATATGTCAGAGTGTATCCACCTCCACCAGCCTTCTGAATTGCTGTCAACTTCCAGTTGACCCTCACTTTCTCTCCCAAGCTGCTCATGAGATGTGAAAAACCCTGAGCAAGTTCCATACACATGGACACACAGAATCTAACCATTATCTAGGATCTCACCAACTAACCTCTCAAGTGTGTAACACCTTCCAAAATGGTTAGCATTGATCTCTACTTAAAAATTTTAAATCAAATGCTACCAAGGCCAAGAGTCAAGAGTGTACTTTGCTGCAATAGCTTTGGGAAGAGTGATCAGTCCCTTTTGGAAAGACCCAACAGTCTGGCCCTTAGGTTTTGGCAGTCTTCTGTGGAACCCATGATCATTACACATCAGTATCAGGATGGAAACCTTGAGCTTTCACAGAAAAAGCACACATCAGTTCCCCAATGTCTATAAGGAACACAGCAGTTGAGAAGTTGGGCAGTTGAAAGTGACTGCAATTTCAGCTGGTACCAGAAACTTACGTGTCTCGTGGTGGTGGAGGATTCTTCTTCCTTTCCTGGAGAAGCTTGATTGTGCCCCCAATGATGCTGCCACCAATGTCCTCCAATCGCCAAACCTTGCCAAATGCAGCTTTCATACTTAGCTTTGCAGGGTCCCCAGCATACACCCCTGCAGATGAACAATCAGATTGATTATTCCTCCAAATGCACGGTCAGAGAATGAGTCAAGTCATATGATGACTTGTGCACCCCCGGTGGACTTTACGCAGTACTAGTTGTTTCGTTACCCAATTCAATTTTCATCCATCTTCAAATCACAATACGAACTTGACAACAGAAAAGAAAAGAGGTCTGTATTGTACCTGAACAGAAGGGCTCAATCAGGCGCTCAAAAACCTCATCACCCAAATTTCGTCGAACAAACTCCTCAACAGATTCTTCACGCCCCTGCACTTAACTCGCAAAGATTAGCCCAAATACTGCTGAAAGAATCCCGGACCATTTACTTTACTAAAATCACATACACAGGGCCAAGCAAATGAAGAACATTGCACATTACTCTCCAGACTACAACCCTCTACACTGTCAAATAATGGAAGAGCCCAATGGGAAAATAAAAAATTGAATGCTTACAGGAGCAGGAGCCTTAAACCCCATGGCACCAAACCCTGCACGGAGCTTCCCCACGATACTCAGAAGGTCAAAGAATGGCAAATCAGCTGGCCCTGCAAACAAAGACATTTCAAGCTTTGCAGGTCAGAGGGTGCATTCTGACTGAGTACCACAAAGAAATGATGGAGCTAAGGCACAGCAGAATAATTACCTGCAGGGACTGGTCGCAGCCTGCCTCCCCACAGCACAAATCGTGGTGCATCAGGGTCTCCTAACACCAGCTCTTCCTTCAGCCCACTGTCCACCTGCCACAATTATAGGTCAATTTGAAAACTTGAAGGAAGGATACAACAAAGAGAGAAACTGAAACAACAGAAAGGAGTGGTGAAAAGCTCTTACCACCATAGATAGCATGGAGTCATTAGGTTGAAAGCTATTCGGACCTTCCTCCCAGAGATAGCCATTTCCCTCTACAGTCGTGATGTTGCCTCCGACTCTTTCTCTTGCTTCCGTGACCAGCACATTGCTCACTGCGACACCATGCCTGCACAACAATAACTCAAATTTCCCAAATTCTTCACCGTGAAATCGGAGCCAACTTCTGGTCCGTGGTCCACATAAGCGATTGCAAAAGACTCACAACAACACTAATCATCTGATGACGATCTCGTTCCAAAACCTTGAGAAGAGCATGCACTACAGCACATTGTCGACAAAAGCCAAGAAGAAACCCCAGGTGCAGCTCGATTTCTATGTTCTTCAAGTAATCAAGTACCTAGTGGCTAAAGCTTGCGCCGTGCAAAGACCCGAGATCCCGCCCCCGACGACGACACAGTCATATTGTTCTTTAGGCCCGGTGGTTTCAACAGCTGCAGGCGGCGCAACAGTCGCTTGTTTCGCGAACACAGAAACGGAAACGGAACTGCCACGCCCTCTTCTTCTAGCATGCCGATTCAATCTTTGACCTCCTCTCTGCAACAACAGCAGCGATGTGTGCACACTCTGCTGTTGTTGTGGCTGTTGCACAGCCCTGCTGCCTCCTGTTGTTGTTGTTGCTGTTGTTGTTGCTGCTGCTATTCTTGTGCATACCTTTAAAGGGCTTGTCAGATAAGCTTCAGAGAAGGACACAGACGGAAGGCCGCAGGATGAGCTGCGTACCGCTACCGTCATCCTGTCCATGCCTGCTGCAATAGGACCAAATCTGCTTCAAAGATGGATCAAAGCGCGATGGCCGCAACAACGCAACACATGCAAAGAAACACAAAGAAAAGCAGTGCTTTAGCGAAGGGGAAGAAGCAGGAAGACGACAAAAGCAGAGATTTCATTGGGGATAGATAACGTCCATTCAGGCCAGGGTTTTTCTTTTCTTTCTTGTTTTTCATTTTCCAAAATTTGTGATTAGTAGGGTAAGATGGCCGGTGAGCGAACACTTAAGCGCTCAGGGCAGGCCGGATCCAAGGGCAGGGCTCCTTTGTTTCTGCTGTCCAAACAAAATTTGAATGCCTCCTCTTTGCGCACCTGATGCACTAAAAATCGTCACAAACAGACTAGAAATGAGAAAGTTAAGTTACAGCCCAAAGTAGAGGGGCTCAAAAACTCAAAAAAACACAAACGACAGAACATTACAAAGCTGGTTTCTCTGAACACCCAATTTTATTGTTTTTATGTTGCTGTGTTGCTATTAGAGTTCAAGAGGATTTGTACAACTGAAGGTGGCACTCCTATAACATTTTAAATTGTTGAAAATGAACAAGAAATGAGAAAGTTAGAAGTTTTGAAAGTAGGAGGGGTCCAAAGAGAAAAAAAAAGAAAAGAAAAAAATTGTGTTTTGTAAGTTGGATGATTTCTAAAGGTTGAGGTAGCGCTCCCATAACATCATTTTAAATCACTCAAAATGAAGCACAAATGATGAAGATCTAAAGAATTGTTCGGTGATAGAGTAGTGATCGGTGATGGGCAGTTCTGCCCTAGCCATACTGGCAAATCGGTGATCATCAACCAGAGGGTTTAGCCATATTTGGCTACAAGTCAGAGAGGACATAGAAAATGTATTGTCTATGGCAATTTCAAGGGGCGGGGAAGGGAATTCCTCTGGCAACTTTTTTTCACAAAAATCCTTTGTACAAGTAGCATTGGATTTTATTTTTGGGTGTCCAAGTGGAGAAAATTCACCCCCAAAAATAAAACACACACGCACAATTTAGGGGCCTCATTTTTATTTTAATATATTAAATAAGATCCATCTCACTCTTAAGGAGTACACACAAGCACAACACTCTCCCTCTTATTCCTCATGATCTACATGTGTTTATGTTCATGATAATGTTTGGTTATGCTTTACAATGGATAAAGCTTAACAAGTAAGGGACATTCCCAAACTGTAGCCAGACTTGGCTTCCATCTAATCCTAGGCCACTTATTTTGGGATTGTCACCATCTTACAACTTTATCTTACACATAAAACACTTTGAGAAATTAGTTAGTGTATTTGAAAACCACCTTGTATCCATGAAGATCCTCTCCTCAAAAAAATAGGGATTTTATGTTTCCCCATAAGAACTCCCATTCTTAAGGAGTAAGTGAGCTCTCGCCTTCACCTTGTGATTTATGATGGGTTGTGTTCTCCATAAGAACTTCGATTCTTAAGGAGTAAGTGTAAAAACTAAGAGTTCTCCTCTTCACCTTGTGATTTATGATGGGTTGTATTCTCCATAAGAACTCCCATTCTTAATTGAGTAAGTGTAAAAACTAAGAACTCTCCCCTTCACCTTGTGATTTGTAATGGGTTGTGCCCATTGAAGGGGGACATTTTCAAAATGTGGTGTTGGACTTGAGTATCATCTCATGCTAGTCCCATAGAGAATACCTTGATGTTAGGGCTTTACTTTTTGTTTGACCCCATTGGTCAAACAAAGAGTTTGTCAAGAGTGTTAGTTTAATTACTTGATTATATCATAATTAGTTTAATGTTAAGTTGGGTTAGCATAATTAACTATGCTTTAGTTTAAAGTTGATTCAAATGTGAATATGATTTCACTTATTTGGTGTTTTGGATAAAATTTCAAGGTGTGGGTTCTCAAATAAAGTGTTATGATTTGAGATTTCAAAATAGAGTGTGTTATAATGCAAGGTTTTTTGGTACATAGCTTGTATGTTGTGTTTTCATTTTATGTTTTGGGTTTCGATTTTTACTTGTTATAGTTGAATCTTATCTTGAATCATCAAAATACCATGTTTAGTTTGGTGGTGCAAAATTATATGTGTTCTTGTTGCATTGATCTTTTATTTTTGGGTTATGTGTTTTGCATAGGATTTTTTGCGACAAGTGTTGTGAAGGTTTTCTTGGGCGCTTTGGGTGCTTTAGATTAAGCTTAAGATCGAGAGGTCCAAAAGGTCCAATCCGAACATTCCTTTTTTTCTTTTTTTCAAACTTAGAAATTAAATTCTAATGACTAGGAAAAACATTGTAATTTTTTTTTAAGAAGTTGGCATCTATGGCCGAACAAGTCATCATGTCATTTCACATCACAACATGAGGTGAAATACTTGACATGAAAAAAAAAATTATGATGTGGGATGCAACATGAAATGTAATGTGATTGACATCACACAATATTTCAACCTATTTGGAAACAAGTTTTGGAGGGATTCCTTTTTAGACATGGGAAGCTATGACATTTAATTTTGTTAAATTGTTGATGAATCAACATTTGTGTTGGTGAATCCACATATTTCCAATCCACAAATGGTAAAATGTCACCCCATCAACACCTATAGAATGCCATGCCTTTTGAATTTCTATTGTGATTTCCAAATGAGAATTACAAAAGCATGAATTCATGTTGCATGAAAAAAATCATTCCCGCTTTGTGTTATATGGGTCACTACTAAATTTTTTGGTTTTTCAAACCAAGAATTATAATAAAAAAAACCAGATTTGGACAAGGGCCAAAAATACCCCCTATGATTTTGTACAAATCGATTTTAACATGTCTAGTGTGATTACAGTGGTTTTTTTTACTAGCAAAACAAAGACCATTTGACTGGTCATTTTGACTAATGAAAAGAGGACCGTTTGACTGGTCAAATTATTTAAATAATTTCTTTTCAAAATTATTATCAAAAAGATTTTGTAGGCCAATACATAAGTAGGCCAATGCAAATAGGTAGGTGGTAGCCTACCTTACCTACTTCACATAACTTAATATAGCCTATTTAACTTAGCCTAGCCTACCTACCTTACACCCTAAGCATGTACATAGGTTGCAACTATTAGAAATTGAATCCTTGACCTCCCTAATGATAAATCAAGTCTTTAACCCATGGACTACACCATCAAAAGGTATTCCACTTTTGTCAAAAAAATTATTTCAGATGTTTATTTCAACACATCATTACAAGACTATGAAGTACACATGTTGATGGGTAGGTAGTTTGTTCAGAATGGGTGCAACATAGAAAAAATTAGTTGATTCAAAAAATAAACCATCTACCTTTAAACATAAAAACAATATCATGATTTTGTGTTCTTTCACTATGTCATGACCTCTTCATAAAGGAAATTTTCAATAAATTGTAAAAAATTTGTGCATAAAAATGAATGCACAGATCCAAGTGGCAAGTCAAGCAATTTCTCAATTTATTTTTCATGAATGCTATTGCCAAGATACAACGTTCATCTTCCACAGTTCTAAGGACTTGAACACATGCAATCTCAATAAGCTTTATGAATTCTAAAAACTTATGTTTAAGAATGGAAGAAGAATTTGATCTTGGAACATAATTGAGTGACATGATTCATAAGACAATCCCTTTTCATTACTGCTTCACTATTTGTAACCAATTTCATCTTTAAAAAAAATCATTACACATCCAAAACATGGCCATCTAGGAGAGGTTTCACAATAACCCCCTCTTTTCCCATCTTGTGAGGCATAAAGTAAGCAGCTTTGATGACAATCAAATGTTGATGGAAAACATTTTCATTTGTCTCTTAAGCTTATTTATAAAAAGATTGAGCTTGAAAATGGAGAAAAATCTTAAGCACATCACGTTTTGTTATCTGCCCATGCTATGAAAAATCAAGTTTTGCCAGTTTTGAAGGTGGAGGAGTTGGCAGGGTCCTGGAAAGAGCTGGTCCTCAACAACATGCCGTAGACCCGTAAAAATAACTTGCATTTTTTATTAAAATTTTTTTGGTATGTGTCTAAATGACCATAATATGTGCAACTTTGGCCGCTCATTTCTATCCCATCTCATGTTCACATGTTGAATCTTTTTTCCACATCAACCTCATATGCCCACCTTCCGTCTACTATAAAAGTTTTAGGATCATTGAACTATGGTAGCTAAATCAAATACTCCAAAAACACTCAAATTTTGAAAACTGCTCATATCTCATAAAATTGCACTTTCAACAATAAGGATTTAAAAAAAAATCTCACCCAAATTACACATTTTTATTACCAAAAGATTTAGATTGAAGTGCCCTACAGATCTACTAAGTCAGATTTTACTAAATGCGACAAAATTTCAGCTATTTGGATGTTATATGGATAGAACTCTCTCCTGTCACTTGGCATTAGTTTGATCAAATGTCAATTAAGGGTTTATTTGCAACCCATTCAATAGCAATTTAGCTTTCAAGAAAATGCAGTAGTGACTCGTGTTGAGCAGTTCTCATATTTTTGAGAAAACTGCTGGTTCTGATTTTCTTACAGTTAAAAAAAGAACTAGTTTAGTTCTTGTTTTTATTTTTTTCAAAAAATAATGCTTTGATCAATTTTCAGATTAGCTTGAAAATAAGAATTTTCATTTTTCAACTAGATCAGTTCTCACCTAAATGAGGTTTGAATCCAATTTTTAAAAAAAATAAATTTGAGTATTAGACATAAAGTCACACTTAAATAAAACGGATGATTATTTTTATATAATGCTCATTCATCTTAATGGTTTTAAAATTAAGACCATTGGTATGTGTAAACTTCAAATCTAAAATTTAACATGCTAATGCATACATAAAGGGTCGTTACATAGTGTTTAATGTTTTTTAGATTTTAAAAAAAAAATTGAGCTTAAACCTTGTAATGATAATGGTGAATGATCTTACTTGTATGACTTTTTATAAATCTATACCATTATGAGAATCAACTTTTAGGATTCAGTTGATAACTTTCTTGGGTATTAAGTTTGAGTCTTTGTGTTACACACTGTCTAAATCTGGTGACTTCTAAATTTTTTCTTTCAAGATATGGCGATTTATTTTTAAAAATCTTCAAAATCCCTTCGTTAGATTTGCCAGCCCCTTTTCTATTTGCCACCAGGTTGAGAAAATTCGCCAAAAATAAAATAAAACACTGATAAAGCTTTCCTGAAATCCGATAGACTGCTGATAATTGCCTAACACTGAAAACGACCTTTAGACCAACCAAAGGAAATCCTAGATGAGATCAAAATTAGTGTGTATTTGAACATGTGGTTGCGAACATTTGGATTCTAACTTGATATTCTATGCAATTTTAAAAAATCATTACAAGTTTTAAAAGAAGTCAAAATGAGAAAATTGTTGGTGAAAAAATGAAAGAAAATGGTCTCAAAGTGCTAGTTCTGACAACCTCCAAAATTAATAATAACCTCCTCATTTGACATTTATTTTTAAAAAATCCTTTGTTTAAGAGAAAATCATATTTTTGACAATTTTGCAAATTTCAACTTGAAAAATTGTCAATAGAAAAGAGAAAAATTGCTTCAAGTTCCAAAAGAGGACAAAGTGAATAATGATTGTTGACCAAATGAAAGCGAATGGGTCCACACTAGTTGGTTTTAACTAATTTCAACATTAGCAACTATTTCTTCATGAGACCATTTTGACTAAAATGTATTGCAATGGGTAATGGGCCAAAATTAGCAATAGAAAAAAAATTAATTATTTTTTTTTGAACCAATCATAGCTTTTTGGGCTCATGGTCTAATGGACCTCATACCAAGACCACACCAAAAGAGGTGGGCCTTGGCATGAGGTTCTATATAACCATGAAAGATTATCCACAATCCATTAGCACCCATTTTTCATCCATTCACATTTTCTTCATAGCTTACTTCTGCCCCAAATAATAATGGCATCAAAACACCCCAATTTTGGGTGTAGGTGGCCTAAAGCATTCTCAAATCAAATTGTAAAATTTGGAGAATTCAACCATGAAAGAGTGGCTTCCAAACGCCAACCAATAATCTTTTTTCCAGCTTAGAAATTCTTTTATTTCTTAATGTAAGAAAACTTAAGATTTTTTTAAAACTCAGAGCAACTAGTTTCTCAAATTCAAAATACACTATTTGGGTATTATTGAACATTATACTCAGCACTGTGGTTGGAGGAATTAGGTAAAGTAATTGACTCTATCTCTTCTCATGATATCTGTAAAAAACAACAAATTGTAACTTCAAGTTGTTGAGAAGTACACTGACACCAAGGTCTATGTAGAGTCTACCTTACCCTAAGGTCAGTTTCATCATTGAATAATCCTCAAAATAGCCAAACAAATTGTCCAACAAAAATATGAAGTTGACATGTTGAAAATCATCATAATCATGATACATTACACTCTCTATAATTTCATTACTCATATGACAATATCATAGTAGATCCTGGAAAAATAATAATTTCAAAAATAAAAGACAAATTAATTTTCTGGAAAAAAAAAATTATTCGTTTTGTCAATGTGGAAACTGACCCTATGGTATGATATCTTTTAGTAACATAACCTGCACTGTAGTCATCGCCTAATTCATCTACCCCTTGCAGCAATTCAAACAAGCGGCTCATAGTATAGTAATCCCCCGCACCCCACCTTTTTACCAAGTATTGATTGACAACTTCACAGGAGGAGTTCCATGAAGTACACAAAATGGTTCAAGGTAAATGCTCGTGAACATTTAGTCAAAATGTGAGACCAAATGAAAACTATTCGTTTTTACTTTGAAGTTCACAAAATGGTTCACAATAAATGCACGTGAACATGATTATTGAAAAATGTGAGACCAAATGAAAACTAGTTGGTTTCACTAGGGCTTTCAGGGGCATGGAGACTGGAAAGCCCACAAAATCATGAGAAATAACGAGTTGGTTTCACTACGTTATCTCGTGCATGGAGACTGAATAACCAACAAAATCATTAAAAATAACTAGTTCGTTGCACTAGGTTATCTCATGCTCAGAGACTGGAGAGCCAGCAAAATCGTGCAAAATATCTAGTTGGTTTCACTAGGTGTTCTAGTGCCTGGAGATTGGAGAGCCGACAAAATCATGAGAAATAATTAGTCGGTTTCATCTAATTAACCATCTAACACGATTACTGAGATAATTTTGATTTCAAATTTGTTACTTAAATAATTTGAGTACAAATGCAAAAAAAATTGATCAAAACAGCAGCTTAGAGAATACTGCTTAGTTTTCAGCTGTCACTCATGCGTTGGTTCCAATCTCACCAAGTCAAAACTACACCTAAAAATCCTACACTTGTGCAAAGTCTCTTCCCCTCTCTGGAGAAGCCAATAAGGGAACCCCAGATTAAGAAAATGGGTACTTATATGCAATGGAGCCCATTCGCACACTCCCCCCCAAATCACTTTTACTTTGGAGTTTGATGACTACTTTTGAGTTGGTAGCCAACACCCAGCAAGCAACGATTCAAATGATAAAATGGAATTTGTCTACAGCTTTTGGTACACCAGCAAGCAAGCAAGCACGACTGAAATTAGAAGAATCCTTTGTATGACGTCAAGTATAAGCTGTGTTTTTTATTTGACACGAGATCTTTTTTCAAACTGCAAAAAATTGTGTTAGGATTTTCTTTTGGTCACACAATTTCAATTTTTATATTATGTTCCAATTGGCCAAGTCGCTGGCCTATATGCTGCCAAAGTCATCAGACTTTGTGGGATTTTTTTTTTATGTAGCCATATTTAGACAATAGTTTCCTGGAGGTCGCCAAAATATAACACGATTTAAAAAAAAATTATACCTTCCTCTCTGACCTGTTGCCAAATTTCGATAATGTGTCTTGTGGATGATGGCCAGTGCGACTACATCACAAAATTCATGGTACTAAGCACGAGGGAATCAAGCTCCCTCAGTAGATGCACGGTACGTCTTCATAGTTGTACTGATTTATTAAGTCTTTATTGGAACAAGTGCAATGCAATTGTCACAGCTTTTTCCAATGACTTCACATCATTGTCAAAGTTAACTGGCACCCTTGAACCGGCCACAATGGATGGATGGTGTGTGTATAGGACACTTTTTTCCATTGGATTCTTGCTCCCCAAGCTAAACTCCCCATAGCCGAGCATCCCAAGGATTCCAAATTTAGGGTTCATCCAATTGGATGACCTCAAAATGGGAAAACACGGGTGGTTCCTTCGTGGGTGCGAGGTCAAACCAGCCTAAAATTAGGAAGTTGGTGCTCATCATTAAGCTAGAACTAGCTGAAGCCTGGATGCTGCTGCACGAGCTCCTCCTGGATCGATGTATCTAGTGATCACTCCAGTAGTCTATGGTCTTGTACAATATACTTGCATTGGTCTCGTGTACATGCATACGTGAAAACTAGCATAATATCCTGACTGTATTATAAAATTGATCAGTCGTGATCAGTGCTTTATTCTTTTTCAATTTTGTGATGTTGCTAAAGTGGTAATCATCGATAAATATATTTAGCCAAATTTGGCAATATTCCAAATTTAAAAATAAAAAGCTTTTAAGCACCCTTTCATGTTATAGACAATTGTGGAGTTTTTTTCAAAAGGGAACTCTTCGAAATGAAAGATTGAAAGTTTTGAAAAGGGAAATTTGTGACAGAATATTCTTTTCTCACAATATTTTTTCACACAATGGCCAAAATTCACCATAAAAAAATTCACTGATCAATCCAGATGGACAGTCACTACAGTCTACTGCAGTATAGGCCTCTTAACTTTTCTCGAGGGGTGTGTACATGACTTGAACTGTGTATTTACAAATTTGCTCAACTCGAAGAGTAGTACAAAAACAATTGTCAATCTGAAATGGGTATTGTGTTCGTCATCAAATTCATATTCAAATACATCAGGGTTTTGTGCTAAGTTTTCTGGTCTTGTAGCCTGGCTACTAGCCTAGTGCAGCTTGGTAACGTAAATTAGCTATAAGAAGGACTCAGTTTGAACACCAGATTCATCAAGCTGCTTAAGCCCAGCAAGGGTCGTGCCAAGCTCCATTTAACTTGAGGCAGTGCTGCTGCAGCGTAAAGCAATCTGATCTGCACCAAGCCTTGATATATCTTATTGCACTAGTTAGTTAGTAGTGGTATTCTGAATTTTTGTTCATCTTACTCGGATCCATAGCTGCTGCAACTGCCTGTGGAATCTCAAGGAGAGGCTTAAGAGAGAGAGTGCCGGAATCAGCTGGGACTCGCCTAGTACTACTACATTAAGTCTACAAATTGAGAGAGATCTGAACTGACAGAGATATCACTCTAGTACAAATTAATTGCATTAAGACTCACCCATTTAAAGAAGCTCGTGTTCGTCTGCTGCATTGAAGTTGTAGTAGTGACGAAAGGCGTCATTGGGTGGAGCCACCGGCCAGAATGGCAACGTTAGCAAGTGTTTCAGTACCTGCATTCAGCTGGAATTTAGAGGGTTTTGTCTTGCTTGGTTTGGTAGGACTTCTCACAATAGCTGCATCAATCTTCTTGTTGTCCAGGAAGTCGTTTGATAGCCAACTACCTCCGGG
>Ga0209208_10004634_pt1 | contig 19425 bp, 7 predicted proteins | sample S1TSphfallax_3_FD_187694 | JGI IMG/M metagenome (GOLD analysis project Ga0209208, IMG submission 187694) | Host-associated microbial communities from peat moss isolated from Minnesota, USA - S1T2_Fd - Sphagnum fallax MG (SPAdes) (version 2) | ecosystem: Host-associated > Plants > Peat moss >... | reverse complement strand
CTATCTGTGCATCCAACTGCCCGTACACATTCGAAGACACCTGTTCCACACTCATCGCTAACCTGGTCTGGATCTTTCCCCTCCGTCAAAATGCCAGCCGCTTTCTTCCCCCCTTCTCTCGTCTCGTCTCGTCTTGTCGCACTTCGAGTAAGTTACCTCTTCTGTCTATTGGGCTCTTTTTCTCCTTTGATCTCCAGCAACGTGAGTAGATCGGAAGTGACGATGATCTGAAGAGAGCGTGCGGCAGGCGATGGCGGACGCGCAGGGCCAGACCGACAGCAACGCAGATGAGGAGGGAAAAACACCGAAACACGAAACGATGAAAGGAATTCGAGGCGGTGACAAACATCAAGCCCGGTCCGCATCTCAGCCGTCCGATAGGGCACCTGGACGGCCCAGATTCAAGATACGCTGAAGCCTGCTTTCTTTTGAGGTTATGGATGCCAAAAGTAACTTGGCAACTTCTACACTATATTATATTATTTCGTAGAAATGTTGAAATTTTTCAATTTTTTATTTTTTCTAAAAGAACAAAATTTTGTGAAGGAAAATCAATAATATTTTTGAATATATAGGAATGTTTTATCTTTTGAGATGAAATCTTCAAAATTAATTTGATACACATTTGTTTTGATACACATTTGTTGAAAGTGCCCTTGCGCTACAATATACCATTTACCTCCCAAACAAAACACCAAAAAAGGGGAAATTTTATAATTGGGCGGGTATCAAAAATGAAGTGAGAACTCACTAGAAATTCAAGCCTATTCTCACTATGAAAACCACCAAATATCATTTACAATGATGTTTGAATCGATATTCAACCCACATGGTCACACTTGGGTGAAATCCAACCCTTAAAACCCTATCTCTTTATTTAAATCCCAAAAACAATACCTTGACAAGGTATTTAAATAGTTTAAGGTATGATTATTATCTAGGTATCTTAGGTTTCATAAAAAGAAATTATAAGGTTTCAAGTTTCAAGTGGCACCTCAATTGCTATTGAGAGTTGAAAGATGTAGTTTTTCCTTCACTCTCTAGAACCAACATAAAAAAGCTTAGGCCTCGCTTTTGTTGATCAATTTGTTTTGTGTGTTAAAAAGGTATATGAATTTGTAAGTTGATTTTCCTTTTTGGCTTGTTCAACTCCTTTTGTGTTGTTATTTGCTTCTCTTATGTTGTTGTTTAAGTCCTTTTACATTGTTGTTCAAGTTCTCTTGCATTGATGTTTGCTCTTGTTTCATTGTTGTTAAAGTTTTCTTGTGTTGTTATGTAGTTTTTTTGGCATTATTCCTAAGTCTTCTTACTATTGTTTTGTTTTTCTCTGACTATTGTTCAAGTCCTCTTATTATTATTTGACTCTTCTTTTACTATTGTTTGGGTTTTCTTGTTCATGTTCAACTAAAATTAGAATAGTTAAAACAATTTGAATGAGCTGAAGTTGTGAACATATGAAATTACGAAAGAATAAATTATAATTATTATTTTTACCATTTTTTGATAATTTTGTAATTAAAGAAATAAAATCATTTTGCTAAAAAATAATTGAACTTTTGATAATCAACTTGTGAGAATTGTTTTTGAGAATTGATTAGTTTTAAATTGTTGAGAACTAACATTTACAAAATTGGTTGAATTGTATTTTTCAAAAGACTAATACCATAGTTATTTCTCTTTTATGAAGAGTGTTTTTTCAATAATCAATTTGGTTCTTAAAATGATATGTGAGAATCAAAATTAGTGATTCTCACCCAACAAAATAAAATCAAACATTAAAAAAACATAATTAAAAAGGTAAAAAATTCCCACCATTGAAATATAATGCAAGTATTTTTTCATGACTTGAATATTGTTAGGTGTAGATTAAGCTTGAAATCAAGGGAACTAACAAAATTAAGGCCCATTGGATGTGAGAGTTGAACATAAACATGTTTTCAGTAATGTCATTGATCATCCCTTATCAACCAAAAAAAAATCAAAATTTTCAACTGATGAAAATTTCCAAGAAATCACAATGTGAATCATTTAGAAGATTAAAAATGAAAGATCTTTGCTAGAAACAAAACATACCTCCCAAAATATATATATTTCTCTACCAAAAAAAAACCTTTTATTGAAAATAGAAGGCCTTAACATTTCTTGAAGATCAAACATGTGTATCTACCATCCAAATACATTAGTAAATTTTCAACAAATATTTTTGGAAACAATTCATGTGCATAAAGGATTTTTTATTTAATTTTTGGACAAATAGATAGAATCCATTATGAAAAAGGAGGAACACAAATATCGGACCAAGACCAAGACAAACCCAACCCCAATCACAACACAACCAAAAACATTATTCAATAAAGTTTCAATTTTTAGGCAATTGATAAGTCCATCTAACTTTTTGGTCACCCTACCAAAGATGGCATGGTGCAAGCACCATTGTCTATCAAATTCAATCAACAAGCTTTGTTCTATGTCAAAATATTTCTTGATCTTCACAAACATGCATGGGCCAAGCAAGTCTACAATAATCAATGAAACCTTTTCACATAAACTTCCCCAAGTTGCTCATCATACTACCTAATGTAGCATGTGTCATTGGCCCAAGCGTGAACCCACTACAATATAGGGAAATTCAACATGTGAACATTGTTTTGCAATGTATGTATCAATTTTTAAGTAGCCAAATACGAAAAGAAATCATGCTTGGATTGATGATAAGCCTTCAAGTGTATTACCACATTCTCAACTGATTTTTCCTTCCCAAACCTAGTTTTTTGAAATTTATTTGAACTTTTGGTGGCAGAAATTATTTTTAAATCAATATCTCCCACATTTTGAATCAAAATCTTACCAAATAAATCCCATTAAATCATGTTCATCAAGATCTTTCCAACAACACCAAAGGCACATTCCAATTCCTTCAAAACTTTCAGCTAGGATTTAATTTAATTTTCAATGAAAAAATCATTCAATATTCAAAAACTTCTACATCGCAAGTCCAAACACCATGAAACCAAGCCTATGCACCCCTCCTCAAGAGAGCTTTCCAAAGAGATCAAGAATGTGATTTGAAGCATCCTGGTTTGGTGAACATCATAAGTACAAACAAACTACCTTCCTTCATAAATAGATTTTTTTTATTAAATACCAAATAATTCTTCTCTAATTACATGTGCCACGTAATGACCTTGCATAAAAGAATCCATGCAAGGTAAAATGGCCTAATCATTTTTGGTCCACGTTGAAGAAACAATGTTCCATGGTCATTTTTTTACATCTCTTGTTTTGTTGACAAATCTTGTTACTTTGAATCAATGGATGAAGGTCATCACGTAATCCCATGCAACTTTGGTTTTATTACATTCCCAAAAGCAATGGATAACCATTTCCAAAACACCTTTCATGCACAAGGAGCACTTTATATCACTCTCATCACTACTTTAACTCATCAAATGTTCACCACCATGGTTCTATGTAAGATTGTCCATATAAAATGTGTTTCCTTCATGTTGTAGTTCTTGAACCACACATCATTCCATTTGAAGTAAAAGATTTATAGGAACAACAACATTTTGTTTTCATGTATGGGTTTGTTAAACAACCATCTGTTTTACTAGATGTGACATCAATTATTACATCATTTCACCTCTTGACACCCACCCGAAATTCTTCAGATCAAATTCTAGTTTTGTCAAGGGTCCAAAAAAAAAATGAACCTTACCAAACCTTCACCTCAACAACTATCACTTACCTACTACAACCTATGAACTTTTTTTTAAAAGGTTATCAATATGCTTAAGGCTTTTCTTGTGCAATTCATGTGCCCTAAGGATGAACATTATGAAATTTCCCCCTTTGGATTCCATTAATCACCGCTGCAAGAAAACATGGTATGTTTTGTTGAAATTTTTTATCAAAAAGATCAAATTGTGGCATTTGTGAATTTGACTAATTAACTGTGTTGGAGAAATCAATTTTGACATATCCAAATTGACTATTAGTCAAATCAAGACCTTTTTTCATTAATATTTTTTGGGGCCACTTGATTTTTAAACTAATGGTTTATTACTGGTCATATTGACTAATCAACTTAATCAACTATCATTATATCAAAATGGGCCAAAGCATGGTAAATTAGACCAAAAAGTACGTCCGCTTAAAATCCCTTTTAAAATATGATATTTTTTTACAAAAACACAAGAAAATATATTAGAAAGTTTTTTATTTTCATTTTGAAAAAAATTATGCCTCCATTCGGTTTATAGTAAGTTGAGTATAAAAATTGAAAAAATTTAATATAACAAAAGTAGGTAACAAGTAGGTTTGAAATTGACTAGTAAATATGTTTTTCAAACCTACTTTTTACCTTACAAGATAAATATATTTTTATTAGAATGTGAAAAAGATGAAAACCCACAAGTACATTTTAGGGCCCCACTAATTCAAAAAAAAATTAAATGTAATATTTCAACTACTTACAACCTATTTAAAGGCTATAAAATAATTGTGAGTTTTGCTAGAATCCTATGAATCTACTTAAACCTATTTTAAACATGTAGCCTTTAGTTAAAGTTTTACAAAATTGAAGAAAATTTTCATATTAATCCTTAAACTAAATAATATTTTTAAGTTCAATATATTAAAGCATACTTGATGGCCATTTTTCATTTATGCTACAAGGTACATTTGCAGTCCAATTTACAATGCTTGGACCCAAATAAACAACAATTTGACTTAATATGTAAGTACAATACTAGGTAGGTAGGTGTTAGGTAGGTCAACCAAGCCTAGTCCTAAGCACCTAAACTAATTAAAACTTAACCTAAGCTAATAATTAATTAGGCTACCTAGTTTTAAACTAGCTAGCCAACCTAGCTAAATCTATTGCAAGGATGAAAATTTAAACCTTTCATTTCGATTTGAAGGGTCAAGTCTTCAACCATTGCACCATATCTTCAACAAATAATAAATTATGTCATTTTATTATTATGAACATATTTTTTTAACTTACCTTGGAAGCCTAACTTAATTAACCTAGGTTACTTAGTTTAACCTATCTCATTTAAAAAACTACTTAGTTAATTAACCTTTAACCTATTATATTAGAAACCACCTATTTAACATGTTTACCTACTTATTTACATATTCACCTACATATTGTCAAGGAATAAAACTATGGGACTTGAAAAATGTTTGTAGTAGATGGCAAGGTAGTAAGCAAGACAACTTAGATAGACAAATCGAGATGTAAAAAAATCAAAATGACAAATAAGGTTTTAAAAGTTGACATGTCAACATGACAAACTTATTGTTATGCAAATGTCCAACTTGTCAATATGGCAAATAAGAAGTAAAATGTAACAAATCGACATGTTGGGCAAGTAGGCAATTTTAATTGTTTATAACCTACTATAAAATACATTTTGATTTAATAGAAAAGATTTATAGTGTAATCATTTTTTTAATTATTTGGGGAATTTTGAGTGTTTGTCTAGGAGGTGCCAAAAATTTACAATTTTATAATTGAGAATTTACAAATGTGTGTTTAGATTGAGAGCACGATTGAAAAAAGGTGTCTACAATAAACTAAAATTGCAATACGGAGTGGAAGGTATTATTGTCCAAGATAGAAAAAAACCGAAGATTCAATGCCCAACCAAACACCATATTTGATAAAACATTAACTCAACATACCTTAGTATTACCACAAAAGTTCAATAATAAAGAGGGTAATTATTATTAGCTAGCCAATAGAACAATCGCTTTATCATACTTTCACAAAAAATAAATTTGTTTTTTAATCATGATTTGTGCAATAACAAAAAGAAATTTTTACAAATGGAACAACCCATCTCTCTGTGCGTGTGTGTGTGTCTCTCTCTCTCTCCGACGATCTCTAAACCGACGATCTCCAATTTGCAGCTTCAAAGGCATCTCAGTGAAAAAGGAATTTGGGTGGCGAATCTGTTCGCCATTTTGGGAAAAATCTTTTGAAAATTAGACTATTCTGTCGCAAATTCCCTGTTTTTTGAATGAATAAATCGCGCCAAAAAAAGTGGAAAAAAAATCTAAAAGTTCACCCAAAAATCGCCACAAATCAAATGCCAAAACAAGCATGAGAAGAGAGCTCTAGAGAGAGAGAGTAACCCGCAGTGCTGTCGTGCTCTGCTGCGCACGGGGCGAGATTCGAACGTGCGTGGGGTTTCAAACCACTAGGGTTACGCTGCCACTAGGTCACAGATTATTGAAGATATATTTAATAGCAGCTATTTATTATAACTAACAACCTCTTGCTTAGTTACCTAGTCCATAACCATATTGTTGCTTGAATTAAAGCATCAGAAATTGTTCTCTTCGTGAATGAAAATTAACATTCATCCTACATTTACATTCGTTTTAATATGTCGAGCCCCTCCCCCATTCTTTTTTTCAATAGCCATACCCATTTTTGGATGAAAAATTCATAATTGTTCTTTTTCATGGATGAAAATAATTATCATTGTACATCCATTTTCAAATATTTCATTAACGACAAATTCAACTACAAATAGGTGTATGAAATCATAAAAAAATAAAATCCATTATTAAAAAGTGACCCACATGTATATTTCATAATTGCTTTAGTAGGGGAGGTTGTGTTAATTCTCGCAAGAGTCAATTGGGCTTGGTGACCAACAACCTATCATGGGTTACCTAGTCCATTAAGGTTAATTTGGGGTGACAAATTATGTTGTTTTTAAAAACATATTATGGAACATGATTTTCTAATCATGATGATATAATCGTAATAATGACCAAAATTCATGTTTGTGTTGAACATGAATTTTGTATGAAATTGTTGAATACATCACATCTTACACCATAATGTCATGGAATGTCATTGCCCTTGTTGGGTAAGGTGTTTGTGAGATTGTCAATCCACATGTTGGGTGTGTTGCCTTACTCACCCTAACATGCTTGCTAGCACCTTAATCAACATAATGGGCAAGGGTTGGACCATTCCTTAGTACATAATGTATTTGGAAGGCACCTTACATGACAAAACAAACTATAGATATCATTTAATTTGTGTGAATTAGGTTCCATTCAAACCTAATGTTAAGGATCAATTTATCGTCTTGGGATTTTTTAATGTAAGATTTATTGTCATAACACATTTTGATGTAAGAATATCCTACCCATACTAAAACCTTAAGGGCAATGCAACTTATTTTACATGGAGTTTCATCCAACATTATAAACAAATTTATCATAGATGGTCAAATTAGCCCCACACATGGAGTCACAAATGCCTTGGTTTCTCATGTGTGTAGTTCAATGGCTCAGGTAGTTAGCAAGTTTTTTTTTAAAGATGAGTTTTCACATTGTGTTTTTTTCAAAACAATGAAACAAAGCATGAAGAAATCAAGTTTTTGGGGATTTCTTTTTAACATTGTTCATCATTTTTTAAAAACTTTTTGCCAAAAATATAGAAGGATGCTTGGATATAATTTAGATAAAGGTCATTGATTGATGGTAGACCCTTTTGGGGTTGATCACCGATGATTATACAACATGAAACTCATAAAAGCCACTCGTAGTTAAACCAATTATAAAACATTTTAATGTTACAAATAAGGTAAAACTACAAATAGAACCAAGTCTTGCTTCCTTGTCATAAAAGCAAAATTCAAAAAACATTGTATAGTGCAAACTATTGATTAACTAAAAGTTGTAAGGAAATAACTTAAGAGGTGTCAAAGTTCAATGAAACAAATAATCATATCTTGTTGTGTAACATTATAATGTTTAAACATAAGGTGAAATTAAGAACATAGTTCATTATTAATTCTTGCATATTGTAATTATGTTACACAGAAAAATTGTAAGCATTAAGGAGTATTTATTAACTAGGTGCTAATTATGAATAACTCAACAACAACAAATTATAGTTGCATAAACCTTCAAATCCACTTATATATAATATTGAGGTTACCATAGAACCTTGGTAGCTTCCACATTAATTATCTTATTTGTAAAATTGTTAAAAAAAAAATTTAATTGCAAAAGAAAGTAGAAAATCTTTTGGAGTATGCAAAAAATGTATACTTTCAACATGGAATCTTCAAAATTAATTAATTATTTGAAATGGGTGTGTTGAAGTTGCCCCTATGCTATGATATATACCATAATGTTACAATGATCAAGTCAATTAAAAACACAATATACATGAATGCATGCTATTTATTTAAGCAAAATTTGAAAAAAAATCACACAAAAAATCAATGTTAATAAGATAAAAGTTAGAGGAAAGTAATTGACAACATGTAATAGTAACATTTTCATAAAAATCTTTAAATGAATTTAGCCTTTCTACCTTGTAGATGCACAATGATGGATCACACATGAGTAGAGCCAAAAATTTCATGGCACAACTCCAAGAAGTCAATTCCTTTGTACTATAGAGTAAACATAGTATCCTACCATATTCATTGCATCTCAAGATTCCATTGAATTAATGCATCCTATAATTGAATTGCCAGTTTGGCAAATTTCTACCAAATGATTATTTAATTTTGAAGATTCTATTTTGTCTAATAAAATGTTCCCGAATATTCCCAAACATGCTTCATTTTGCTTCACAATTTTTTTCTTTTGAAAATTTCTGTTTTTGAAAAATTCAACATGTTTAAAATAATGTAAGTTTTGTTGAACATACAATTCAACTAAAGAAAATTCAAATGTACATAAAACTTGATTTTTAGCACTTATGAAATGCATTAGAACTCCAATGAAACAAAAATAGATAACTAATTAGAGTTTCCCTCCTTTTCATAAGAAGGGGTCATTTGTTTTGCTTTTCAAGTAATGGTAAATAATGGTTATGAAAATTTGAAATGACCTGATGTTACGCATGGGGGTTATAACATATGAAATTGCACATGCATACATGGTGCCATGACATGGAATATATGAAAAAGCGCATGCATGCAATGCTTACATGCATTCCACATCACAAATGGCATGAATGACATGGTATGACATAAAGTTCATTGCATGCATGGCATGTAGGATGTTGGGCTTATTTGTAACTTGCTTATGTGGTAATTAGCCAAATGGAGAATACTAAATTTTGATGGATTATATGAACAAGCTATGTGAGTGGGATTTTTGTTGATATCATGTTGACATGGCAATACTATGGTACTTGCAAAATTTGTGATGATTGGCTTGTTTAATGTTTTTTCAAAATCTACACAAGCACAATGAAATTTTGTGCCATATAGTTTAAAATTTCTTGATGGAAATCATAACAAGAGATGTAGATGAGTTAAGACCATTGATATTTAACAATATGGTCTTATACCCACATTTGAATATCTCTATGGATTTGGCTATCAAACACTTGCGATAATGATTCCCAAGACCAAAATAATGAAATTCATCAAACATTGATGAAACGATCCATTAGATGTCCATTATGACTTGGTTGTGGATGAACTTCAATTGAATTAATATTTAATTTGAGCTTTGCAACCCAATATGTAAGAAGTAGGTTCTTATATATAAAGGTACATAGGTAAGAAAAAAGGTGAATATTGGGTCATTAAATGGATAAATAAGTAAAGGTCATTATAATTACCTTAATAACAACTTATTTGTGGGATATTATTTGCAAGTAATAACATAATAAAGGCAATTAATCTAACCACTCTAGTTAGATAGGGAATTGAAACCCAATATAATGTTTCTTGATCATTTACCATCCATCCTTCATGGTGCATTGCTATGTGTTGGTTCATTATGGCCCACAATAGTGGATGTCATCCATGAATGCACCGATTTGGATGGACATTTTGATTGGATTGAAAAAAAAACATTAGGTTTTCAGCCCTGAATTAACCACCATGATTAACATTGTGACAATTTTTGGTGTTGATCCTTTTAGTCATTGTTTGTTTTTGGTTTTCAACTTTGACCTCACTTACATTTTATCCCTATCTTGGCCTAAATTAATTTAGAATCCACCACTAGGATGCACGTATTGACATGCCCACCTACTTACTTAATATACCCCTTAAAGTACTTACCTACTTAACTTAGATGATTTACTATTTTCCCCAACCTACTAACATGACCTTACATACATGGGCCCACCTACATGTTTCCTAAATATTAATGATAAATTAAACCCATTGCAACCAAAAGAGACTTAATGCCAATAGTAACAAGTGCAACTATTGCAAAACCCTTGTCATCTTTTATTTAAGTTACCCTTTCAATTTTCAATGTTAATAAAAGACTAATTTTGAATGCATGTATTACAATAGGTGCTCAAAGGCACATGGCAATACATCAAAGGAAAATTGGAAAAAAAAAACTACCATTTGCAATTATATTTTATTTACAAAGGACATTTGTTACTAAAAATTACTTAATTGCATAAGACAAGTTGCATAAGACATTAATTACAAGTGTGGATGAAGTTAACAATTAACCAATATTTCACCATTCGTATATTATTGTATGTCATCCATATATTACCATAAATATCAATAATTTACATTGGCAAACAAAAACGATTTGAGAATTTATGTTTTAAAAATAAATAATAGATCCTCATTATCTATTTTAAATGGTTTTAGATTGTTACACATGACATTATACAAATACTAGTGGGTGCCCATGGTCGAAGGCCACTATGAAGCCCCCTGTGTGAAATCCAGGTCCCAAAATTGAGATCCCACATCCTGAAAATCACATCTTAAAAGTTTTCAGGTTTCGGTCTTGGAAACCGCGAGTGTGAAAATCCAGGCCCCAAAGTTGAGATCCCAAGTTTTGAAAACCATATCCTAAAATTTCCCAGGCCCCAAAGTTGAGATCCCAAGTCCTAAAAACCACGTCTTGAAAACCATATCCTAAAATTTCCCAGGCCCCAAAGTTGAGATCCCAAGTCCTGAAAACCATGTCTTGAAAACCATATCCTAAAATTTCCCAGGTCTTTTTGCCTGGCTTGGCCTGCCCCTGCAGCCCTGCCCTGCCCGTCAATCAGGTCTTTTTGCCTGGCTTGGCCTGCCCCTGCAGCCCTGCCCTGCCCGTCAATCAGACAGACATTGTAGCTTTCATATATTAGATGCCTTTTGGGAGAATTTTGGCCAAAATAAATTTAAATCGGTATTTAGGTAGATAGGTCAGACTAGGTAAGTAAATAGGTAGGTTGGGAGGTAGGTAAATAAAAGGGTTGGTAGGTAAATATTTTATTTTTTAAAAGATTTTATCTTTAAACTTAAGCTCTTTTGATTGGTTCATTATAAATGACATGTGTTTTTTCTATGAAGTGTAAAACAAAACCTTTTTATTATATAATTTTCAAGTGGACATGGAAGACAAAACATATGGGATAAAATTTGAAGTTGCAATTTAGTTACAAACTAGGTTACAATTAGAAAGTTTATTTCATACCTTTGTACTTTTAATTTTTTTTGTAAATTATATAACAAAGTAGATAAATAAATAAGTCATTATTTAACCAACTAATTAATTACTAATTATTACCTATATTATAATCAATTAAATAATTTATTCAGTTATAAATTATTTAAAAACTAGAATAATTAATATTTAAATATATTTATTACCATAACTTATAATTTATAATTGATTAAATAATAGATTTATAATTAATTAACTAATTAATTTTTTAATAAGTTGATGAATAATTCACAACTAAATAATTAAGTAACCACAATACTAGCTCATCTATAATTAAGAAAAAAAAATTAACTAAAAATTTATTTATAAATTATTGATTGATAATTCATATAAAATAAAAAAATATTGAATAATTAGTAAATAATTAATATCAACTATAAATACTAAGTATTAACCATTAATTATCAATTGACCAATGAATAGGAAACCTACATTAGGTACGTAGGTAGGTAACTTAACCTAAGTAAGGTAGGTTATTGAATTCAACAACAAATTATTTTTGGCAATAATTTTTTAATTTATTAAGTGTGTAAAGGCATTGTTTAAAATGTGAACATTCATCACGACATGATCTTGTTTTCATGGGCCCCCTTTTTGAATCGAAGGGCACCTTAATGTGTTCACTTCCATAGTGAGGTTGTGATATTTATCCAAGTGCATGTAAAAAAGCCATTTGGCCACATAGGACTACCTACATTCCCCAAAATAACAAGTAGACCTATCCCCCATAAGATTTAATTAATAATTTCATTTGTTATGGTTGGTGGAGAATGTTCAAATGTGTCATCACCTACAACATCTTTTGAAAAATCTTCAAAAAATTCCTTTGAAGACAACCTCCACACTTGTAGTTAACTTTTTAAAAAATAAGGAATAAAACACAAGTTGGTAAGTTTTAACATGTTCGGAGTTATTGTGTTTTAGGTAGTTACATCACAATTATAATAAATAAACCAAGGTAAATTAGCTTGGAACCAATTCCAACACAAACATGATTTTCATTATTTAGATTTTTGGATGGGATATAAAATTTTGAGTGGGGTGCTTCATTCTAGTTTTTGGATATGAAATCACACTACTCTCTTGTGTTGTGTTGTACACTTGTTTTCCAAGTTTTTATGCAAGTTTATGTGTTGACAAGGGTTTTGGTTATGCTTGGATTCTTATGTACGCATGTGAATTATATTTTGAATCCAAAAAAATGTTTGGATGTGATGCGGCATTTAGGGTGTTGTGTGTCATTTGTTTTATGTGTGTGTGAACAATGATAGTTGTAGGTGCCAACATGGTTGCACATAACAAATAAACTTAACCATAATAAATGTAATCCATTGTGAACAGCATTCTTATAAATTTTCAAATTGACTTAAGATTCAATACTTTTCATGTAACCTATGCATTGTGATGTAATATACAATCAAGAATGACATATAAAATATGAACCATTTTTTTTCACACTAGAAGGTGAAAAAACATCAATTTAACACTTATAATCCTTTTAAGGTCCTAATTAAATAAAATATGAATACTTGAGATTGATCCAATTTTTTTTCTTCATATTAATGAAAATTGATTAATTATTACATTTTACATAGTTTGGGATCATCATTCAAATTAATATAAAAATAAATTATAAAACTCAAAATTAACATTTTTTCTTCTAAATTATAAAATTATAAAGTATTGCATGTTCAAAAAATGACAAAAAAAAACAATGTCCTCCTTTTGTTGGAGAAGAAGGTGAGATGAAGCTAAAGGATAAGCCCCATGTAAGGAAAGGTTTTAAGTGTGAATGTTTAAAATTTGACAATATTGCATTCATGAACATGACACTAAACCATGATAATATCGAAATATATAACATTCATGAAATATTTGCCATCATTATTTGGGTGTTGCCCCAAAAAATTGAAGGGAAAAACATCATTTTCCTTTCACATGGAAAGAGGGTAATGTGAAGCTTAGGAGAATTTGAATATTTATGATTAATGCATCATTCGTCTAAATGATGAAATAATTTTTAGCCCAAGCTTCATCTCTTTAACAATATCTACTAGCACTTGGTAATCTTTGTTTGCAATTTTATCAAGCAAACACTAACAATGTTTCCTACCCACCTTCTTATGTTGGTTCATTTTGTTTTTTTGTAAGAGGTGCAAGTTGGGCTAAAGGGCTTGTAGTTCATCCAAGTAGCCTCAAAATGAGAAAACAAGATATTTGTGGGTGTTGGTTCATTTAAACTTGGTCACACCTTGTCATGAGCACGAAAAACTATAAAAACAGGAACTAAGCCAACGACATAGTGATGAAAAAAAATCACAAGAATTGTAAGCCTAAGTTTAATCCAAGACTAGAAACATAAAGATGCAAGGTGGGTCAACACTTGTAACTAGGAGCCAAAGGGATTACTTTGGAAAAGGACTATAAGTTTCTTTTTCCGAAAAAAACTATACTTGCAAATGAATTTTTGAATGAATTTTTTGGTAATTTGTTCTAAAAAATATTTAAATGTTCCTTGATGCATCACATTTTTTTGGTTAATCATTATTGAATAAATATGAATTTTTAAAAGTGTGCAAATTCCTTACAAATTCAATGTTTCATCTCGAAAAAAAATCAAAATTTTAAGTCATCACCAAAAATAAAATTTCACACTCTTTTGTTTTATTATATTCTAAGTTATAATTTTTCTTCATACATCATGTACATTATAACCCATTTATATGTGGTAAAAAAATCTTGAAAATTTGAAATTTTGAAACAATTTTGAAACATCTTTCGAATTTTTAAAGTTTTAGAATTTCACATTTTGAAAAGTATGATGGGTTTTTGAGTGTGGTTAATATGTTTTTATCATTTATATTTCTTTCAATGAATTTATTTTATTATATGAGTCTTTTTTATAGTCCTTTGCAAAATTGATTCCATATGATGTGGTAGGTGTACATTTTCAAACATCTTAAATCAAAACCAAAACTTAAAATTGGGATCAAATGAATTTTTATTCTATGGTGCTTAACATTCATATGAGGGAGAACAAATAATCTTCCATGATTACTATGGTTCTAAATGGTAATAAAAAAGGTTTGATTTTGACTGATTATGTTTAACATTTGCAATTGACACCCTTTTTGGTTCCTAATTACATGTTTTGACCCAAGAAAAAACATGATATATGTTAAAAGATGATTTAAACAAAAAATTATTTTGATAACATATGAAAACAAAAGTTATGACAAGAAAACGTACCCAAAAGTTGTGTTGAACACACTAAAGGTAATGAGAGGTCTTACCCCTATTTCTACCGCATTGGGGATTTAGTTCAAAAAAACTTCCATAAAGGTTTTTGTGTGTCCATTGACCAAAGAATCTTCTCAAAAATATTCTTAACAAATAATGAATTAAAAGTCAACTTAATTAATGGTTAACTCAAATTATACCCCATTAAAGATTTAGTTCAAAGAAGCTTCCATAAAGGCTTCCATATGTGCACCAACCAAGAAGCTTCCTAATTAATAGTGAATTAAAAGTCAACTAAAATTTAACTAATACTTAATTAAAGGTTAACTAAGATTTAACTGAAAATTAGGATTTAATTGAGATTTAACAAAAAAAACTAAAAGTTAACTAAAAATTAATTTTAAATGAAATAACAATTAACTAATAATTAACAATGATGCAAACAATGATGCAGGTGATTATGTTGATGCAAATGATGGATGATGTTAATGTTCATGACAAATCTCTTACTTGAATTTGTATTAATGTTTAACACACCCAACGTTGACTTGTGTTAATTATATTTTTACAAACTCACAATTTGGTTTGGTTGTTGAACTCTCCAATGAACTATTAATTCAATAATTAATTATGTCCTTCACATAATTGGTTGCATGCCTTTCAACCACATTGGCAACCTTTGATGATTAAAATATTTGTAGCAATTTTTTTCTAACCTTTCAAGGAGAGGCATCCTTTTTATTACCCTTTGTCATGTCACATTTTCATGTTTATTTATTTTACATTTATTGTGGTAGATTTTAAGGTTTTTATATGTGTTTCCTAAATACCATTGAAATCCTATGAAACTCTTTTTTATTGAAAAAGATAAAATAATTTTGAATTATCAATAGCTTTTTAAAAATATCAGTTATTCTCAAAAAAGGATGTCAATATTCATTTTTTAATGTTTCATCATTTTGCATGACGAGGTTGAAAATTATAATTATGTTTTCAATGAAAATTTTCTATAAAGTAATTGGTTTGTAACACCCAATATTGATTTTTTTTTCATGGGACCATTTAAATGACCATCACACATGCCAATTGTTATAGTTGACCCCCAATGGAAAATAATAATTTTTTTTTACAAAACATAATCCAAAAAAAACATAAAAAAATAAAAATAAAATATTATTTATTATTGGGTCCTCTAAATTATTCCAAGAGCAACAAAGGAAGCAATCAAATGAGCAAAATCTCTACATTGAAAAATGATTTAAACCAATGGAAATAACAATATCCATCAATAGAAGCGAATTGTCGTAACCCTAGCCTTGGGCTTGTGACCAAGGCAAAGGCTTGCAAGGTTCTAGGCTAGGAGGAAGTTTAGGAGTGAGGGAAAGTGTGAGGGAATGAACCCTCACACTCCTTTGAGAACTTCCATTTTGGGAGTTTGGAGTCCTAGTTGACTTTTGAATCTTCAGAGAGTGATTATAAAGGTCAAAACCCAATGGATTGAAGAGGTATTCATATCATTAGAAAGCTCTTAGAACGTAGATGTCTAAAATGGGCTTGCATGACCCATTTGGACATTTGAAACACAAGTTATGGCCAAAAGAAGGGCCGGGTGATGCACTTCCAACTCCTTGAAAGACTCAAATGTGAATCCAAGTAGAAAACATCGGAAGAAGGAGGAGTTGGGGCACGTTCCCTAGCTCATAGCACTTTGAGGGGTAAAGGGGTGTGCTGGAGCTCTGGGATGGGATTAGAAAGAGTTGATAAACTTCACTCACTCACACGAGCTTGCACAAAACACATAAGATTCACAACGGCCCAGACTTGGGGGAAGCCACCACCTTCCTCCTTATATTATATGCTGCACCTGTCCATGGGGCCCACATCCAAATGTCTTTTTATCATGGGACTCCCAAGTGAGAGTCCCGAAATCGCCCAAGTTGGGACTCTTGCAACTTTGGAACCTTATAACTCTGCGAGCAACCTCGGATTGAGATGTAGTTTGAAGCAAAGTTGTAGCCCTCGTCGAAAGCTTTCCAACGGTATGTCGCGCACCATCTGCAAATAAGTAAATCGGGTCGATTCTTGACTTTTTCTGGTCAGGAGTCAAATTAACAATTTGACTCCTGACCTTTCTTTTGGCCATAACTTGTGTTTCAGATGTTCAAACGAGCAATGCGAGCCCATTTTAAACATCTAAGTTCTAAGAGCTTTCCAATGATATAAAAAACAACACAAGCTATTGAGTTTTGACCCTTGAAATCGCTCTCTGAAATTTCGAGAGTCCATCAGGACTCCATCTCTCAAAGTGGGAGTTGCCTTGGGAGTGTGAGGGTTCATTCCCTCACACTTTCCTACACTCCCAGGAGTATGTGATGTGATTCCCAGGTTTCCTCTTGGCCTGCACCCTTGCAACCCTTTTGCCTTGGTCGCGAAACCAAACCTAGGGTTGCGACACTGGGAGTCAAATTGGCAATTTTGACTTTTGACCACTAAAAGTTGAGAATCATGTTGATTTCCTTGTGTGCAGATGGTGTGCAACATAGAGGTGGAAAGATCTCGACAAGGGTTACAAGATTTTTACTTCAGACCTCATTTCAATTGAAGGTCTACATGCAAAGATATGAGCCTGCAAAGTTGAAGGAATCCCAACTTTGAGAATTTCGGGACTGCGAATCAAGGAGTGTGTTAGTAACTCCTTGCTCTTTCGTTGTTTTCATCTCAGACTCACATTTGAGTCTATTAAGGAGCTTGGGAACGCGTCATGAATGAAATGAGTTCATGTGCAAAGTTGGAACAAACACAAAAAAATGGGAGAGATTTTGAAAACAAGAACTTATTATAGATCAAATTTTTATTGTCATAAAAAAGCCCCCATTCTTAAAACTACATTTAATAAAGTGGCACAAGTAACATGCTAAAACCACATGTGAGTAAATAATTATTACATAATGAACTATTAGTTCACTCAAGATAACTGAAAAAACAAATTCAAGCCACCAAATCCAACAATCCCATTGACTTGAAAAAAAATAAAAATTTCAAACATACACACAAACCCTATTACAATAAACATTGAAAATAAAGGTCATTTTTTACCATTTCCATTTATCCTCAAAAATTCCCACAAACCTACCAAACCCTATTACAAATTTACTCATTAGTACACTCAAGATAACTTAGAAAATAAATAAAAATTCAGACCACCAGCAAATCCATCAATTTCATTGATCATAACATATTTCTACACAAAAGTTGGAGGTCAAATGCAATTTATTTATTTATTATTTTTTGGGGCTACACATGGGCCTATTCACCACCATTTGCTTCTAATACTATAACTCTTGTTTGTTTATAGTAAACAGACAAGGTTAGGAAAAATAAAAATAAAAATAAAATCCCCAAACATTCAGAGAGAAAATGGAACCCTAAAAGCCCTAAACTTCATGAGCTTGCCCTCCCCAAGGCCTGTGCGACATTGGACCCGCCGGGTCCTAGACAAAGGAGCTCCGGATTCTGGTCGATGTGCTGCGTCTCGAAACTAGACTTTACTTCTAGAAAGGAAAAAAAGGGTTTGAAGGCGCGCACATGCTTGCGCCGTGTTGTGGGGGTGCGACGCGATTTCCTGCGCTTGACTAACGGTTCTCAATACTGTGGCTACTCGACATGTGGCTCTGACGAACGTCAGTCATCACGTCAGGACGTCAGGACTCTGGGGAGTAGTAGAAGAAGGCTAAGTTAGCGGCTGGATAGGAGCTTGCAGTACGCTCGGGAAGCACCTGTCGAAAGCTGACTACTGACTCCCCAGGCGGCGGCGGCGGCAGCAGCAGCAGCAAGCAGCAGCTGAAAAAGTGAGTAAGTAAGTACTAAGTACCCATCGCGAGCGTCTTCAAAGCTTGGCGGTGCCTACTCTCAAACCCACATGCCCTGAAGGCTCCAGCGCAGTGCCGGGTTCTTTCCAGTGTTTTGTGCATGTCTCTCTTTAGAGATGAGGCCGCTCCACGTGCCCTCCGGTTATCACTACGGGTATATAAACATCTACCCGGCGGGTGAAACATAACAGAAACCCCCCCCTTTTTGTGTGTGTGTGTGTGTGTGTATAGAACCTTCGTTCTCTCAGTTTTTCTTTTGGAAATTTAAAAAATCAAAATAAAAAATAAAAAAATCAAAATCTCGTGTTCCAAAGCACTGGGTTCATTGAGTTGATGTTCCTGAACTAACCGGAACCGGTGGTTGTCTGGGTTTGAAGTTTCTCCAATAATTGGAACCGGAGGTTCTTTGATTTCTCAAGAAAACTGGAACAGATGGCTCTATGATTTTTGATCCTTCCGAACAGCTACACCGGCGGTTCTTTGATTTCTCAAGAAAACTGGAACAGATGGCTCTTTGATTTTTGATCCTTCCGAAAAGCTACACCGGCGGTTCTTTGATTTCGATCTTTCAGAGAGAAAAGCTCAAACTGACAGTTCTTTGGTTCTGAAAACTTTAAGGAAAAAGAACCGCCGGTTATTTTTTAAAAACCCAAATAACTGCACAACACTAGTGTTTTTCTACAGTTTTGTGGTGTAGCCACGCTGGTGATCATCCCCACAAGAGGAATTAGCCAAATTTGGCGAAAGGTCAGTCAGATAGGAAAGTAGAAAAGATTTAAAGAATTGTACTATATTTTGGCGACTTGCTATTTTCCTATTGACTAAATATGGTGATTTCAGGGGGGGG
>Ga0209208_10004632_pt1 | contig 19425 bp, 11 predicted proteins | sample S1TSphfallax_3_FD_187694 | JGI IMG/M metagenome (GOLD analysis project Ga0209208, IMG submission 187694) | Host-associated microbial communities from peat moss isolated from Minnesota, USA - S1T2_Fd - Sphagnum fallax MG (SPAdes) (version 2) | ecosystem: Host-associated > Plants > Peat moss >... | reverse complement strand
GGAAAAAAAATCATTTCCCCCCCCCCCCCAATGCCCTCTTGGGTGACCAAAAACTTTCAATTACCATTTGATGGTGGGGGTGTGTCAAATGGCGACCGAAATTTTTCAATCACCATTCAACACACCCCCAATGTTTGATAGTGACCAAAAATGGGGGCCTATCACATGTTTTTGGAAAGCCCTTGTCAAAAAAAGTCCAAAAATATATGACACGTTTCCCTTCTATGCAATTGAAAAGTTTTGGTCGCCACATAGAAGTTCATCCACAGTGCAATGACCAAAAATTGTTGATCTTCGCAAGGTTGACAACTAGAAATTTTCGGTCACTACAAGCTTGGCAACTAAAAATTTTCAATCATTGAAGGCTTAATGATTGAAATTTGTTTTTGGTCACCACTCATAACAAGGGCAGCCCAAATGTCAACAAATGTTTTCTTGTGTCCGTCCTAATAGACACGTCAAAATGAATGTCAACATGACACTTGACTCAAAATGGCCACATCATGTCAATTTTGACAACCCTACTAGATAATGATTGAATTTATGCACATTGAGGTTGTGAAGAAGGCAAAGGAAGTGATAGTTACATCAAATCAACTTGTAACATGAAGTCACCACCATCAATAATATAAATTGGATAAGCATGCATGCTTACATGATGGTTGATTAAGTTCCCATTTTGATTTTTTGGAACATGTTAAAGAAGGTAGGGGGTGTATGCATTGTCTAATGGTTCATTTTAGGTAGAGACAATAGTCACAAGAATCACAAGCAAGTTTTTATAAATGATCCATATGGATATGGTTTTAAATTTCTAAGATTTCATTAGTTTAATCTTTGACCACTAAAGTTTCAATCCTTTATCAAACTTGGGTCCAAATTCTTTAAGGTGTACCAAAATTTTGTCATAATCACATTTTTTAATCTTTTTTGGATAGTCATTTTTACCATGTAAAAACACATTGATGCATGATTATGATGGAATCTAAAATTCTAGTGGTCTAAAATATGGGCCTTCTAAAATATTTGACAACTTTTGATTCATTATTTTTTATGGGGATCAAAATATAGGGTAAAAAAGGATTATTGTAAGGACTAGGTCCATTTTGTCACGTGTGGTACACTTTAAAGGATTCTCACCCACCTCTTAAAAATAGGTCAAAACTCATATTGAATTTAAATGTTTTTATTAACTAATATGGTGAAATCACTTTGAAAATTTTAGAAGAACCCAAAAAGTTCATAAAAATAACTCATTAAAACATTTTGATTATGTACCCATTGGCACAAAAATTTGATGAACAAAAAAAATCCATTTCAAAGTCCAATTCAAACCTTCCAAAAGTTCATAACTACCATTTGGTTAAGGTTTCACAAAAAGATTTAACATTTAACTTTATGATTCCATTCTTCAATCCATGTTTAGTCATTATAAACAATTTGGAATAGAATTCAATATGAATATTTGAGTTTCATAACAATTCAATCAATTGATTAATCCATATATTTGATTGCAAAAGTCCATTATTCATAATGAATGCATTGTTTTCAAAATTAATTGTGCAAGGGTGAAAACAAAGTCAAAGGAGCTAGGAGCACCAAAGTAAAAGTCCTTTTTCAAGGACTATACATGACACATGTCATTTTTGTGTTGGTTTATAACTTAAAAATTTGTATTTCAAGCACCTCCTTTAACATTGCATTTTAGATATAAATACATTTTTGGCTACAAATTGATTTTATGGCATGTATATTATGCATTCATCCTTTTATCACATAAACATGAACAACTTTTGTTAAAGGCACATTTTCAAAATCCATAATTTTCAAATTGATTATAAAATATCAAAAAAAATAGTTCAAGACCTTTTTTGTCTTCTAATCATCAATGTTAAAATCCTCTCCAATTTTTTTAAGGAATGATGCACATTTGGTAGAAAAAAAGGACATTTGAAAAAAACAAGGAATATTCACTTTCAAGGTTTGTGTGTTTTGAACATGAAATTTGTTTTTTTATTTGTGTCAAGCTTTGAGCATGTAAACTTTACAATTAATGGAAAATATTCAAAAAAATTATGACAATCCAAACTATTATGTTTCACTTATGATCTTTCAAACATACAGAAATGTAATTTTAAGGAGTGTTCACTCACTTGGGTGGCTCCTTTGATTATGTTTTTATTTGCAAATGTCTTCATAATCAAATTGTTACTCCAGATGAATCATCATTTAATGTATTTAAAATTAAATTATTCACCATAAACATTTAAACAAAAAGCACCCTACAAAAATTGCTAGTGTGATTCCAAAAATGAACCACCATACTTTGCATTCACTCAAGGGAAGTAATACTTTCACAAAAGTTAATATTGAGGCATTGCAAAAAAATGGTGGGGTCTCAGAAGAAGACATGGCCTTCAAGTTATTATCTTTTGACACAAATGGTATCAATGTATTCCAAGTGTGAAATTTGAACTCCTTTTGTTTTAGTTTGTGGAAACTTCTTGTGAAATTTCTATTGAAAAGTCAAAACACCTTTGGGGAATAACTTTTATATAATTTCATTAAAATTAGGAATCATGAGGTCTAACAAATTCAATGGAAGCTTGTATTTGTTTGCAACATTCAAAATACAAAGTTTAAGGGGTTTAAATGGATAAATGTTAATTGAATCCAAAAGGTGTAGGAAGGCCTTCTTAATATGAAAAAAATGGTATGGGTAGTAAGAGATGAACAATTTGGAATACTACATTCAAAGAACTAATACTAAGTGATTGTTAATTTGATAGGGAACAAGGAATCACTAAACAACTTCAAGAATAATAAAAGCCCCACATGGAAGGCATTCATTGTTGTGATCATCGCACAACTTTAGCAATCCAAGCATTAAGCCACTTGCAAATGGTGTCCCAAATTGAAACTTGTTGCAATTTTTCTACACATTCTTTGTTCACTCTCCAAATAAACATTTTGAATTGAAAATGGTTGAAGATAATATGGAGGTTGATGTTTTCTTACTTTTGGCTCTTGCTTGTTTGATGTTGTTGAGTGAAATTGTTCATGTACTCATCAAATTCTTTCAAAAGAGGAATGTTTTTGTTTATGGTTATGTGGCAACCATAAAGGTTTGCAAATCCCAATTATATTCATTATTCAATGATCCAAATACATGTTATGTCTTTGATGCTTTCAAAAACTTCAAAGATTCGGTTGCTTCAAAGCATGATACTATTGGCTAGTGTTGGGTAGCCAAGGCTTTGGACCTCAATGCTTCAAGTGTGGAATATCTAACATTTCATTTTGCCAACCACACATTCCCTACAATTTATGTCGATCCATCTTTTAGAAATTTCAACCAAATCACTCGAAATGTCTTCAACATAGTCAAAGAAATCGAGACAACATGTTTAGGTAAACATATCATATTTTCCTAACTTGTTTTAGTTTATTTCACTATTACAAATCATACTTTTTAAAAGGTTCAAGTTGATTAATTTATCATTTTTTACTAATGGACATGTACATTTTGACTAAAGGCTAAGGGCTTGAATAACAAATGTATTTTTTGAGTGATCAATTTCATTATAATGGTTTATTTGACTACATACATATAGTCAAATTGTATAACTTTAGTCAAAATGGCTAATGGTTTTTAGTCAAATTAAACATTTAATCAAAATGATCAATGATCTTTAGTTAAAATGACTAATGATTTTTAGTCAAGTTGAACATTTACTCAAGATGGCCAATGATCTTTAATAAATATGACCAATGGTTTTTAATCAAATGGAAACATTTAATCAAATGCAACATAATATATTACCATATGTATCTATTTCCTACTTGTTCATCCATTTTTTTGCTTAATTAATTATTACCTACTATTACCCACCCACCCACCTACTATTTACTTACCTACATACCTACCTATCTACCTACCTACTTACACACCTACTTATATTTTTTCACCTTCATTCAACCTATCTACTCACCTACTCACCTACTTACATATTATTTGCCTCCCTATGCACCCATTTACTTAAATTTAATCATTTGGTGTAACCATTAAGTTTAACCATTATGTTTAGTGATGCACCCCTAAACTCCTTGATGGACTCAATTGTGAATCCAAAGGTGAAAACAACGAAAGGAAGAGTTGGAATTCATTCCCTGGCTCATAACATTTCGGGGGTAGAGGGGCATGTTGGAGTTCCGGGATGGGACTAGGACAAATGACAAGTGAGTCAATTATTCACACGGATTTGCACAAACTAAACAACAAGTTGTTTAATGCATAATTGGAACACTTTTGATGCACAGATGAGCCACATGCAAACACATGATTCACAAAACTCACCACAACCCCGAATTGAAGGAAACCACCACCTTCCCCCTTATAGTATTCTCTGTGCCTGCCCACTAGGCCAGCACCCGAATGTCATTTTGTCTCGGGACTCCCAAGTTGGAGTCCCAAAATTCTCTAAATTGGGATTCCTACAACTCTAAAGGTTTATAACTTTGTGTGTAGACCTCTAATTGAGGTGAGGTTTAAATCAAAGGTGTATCCCTTGTTGAGATCTTTCCAACAATATATGGCACGCCACATGTGCACAAGTAAATCAAGGCGATTCCTGACTTTTAATGGTCGGGAGTTAAATTGGCAATTTGACTCCCAGCCCTTCTTTTCGCCATAACTTATGTTCTAAGTAACCAAACGGGTCATGCAAGCCCATTTTAAACATTTACATTACAAAAGCTTTTCAATGATATAAGGAACTTTTCAATCCAATGAATTTTGACCCTTGTAATCACCCTCTAAAGGTTTGGGAGTCCATTGGGAGTCCAACTTGGGAATGTGAAGGTTCATTCCCTCACAATGTTTTTGAGAGCATGAAATGTGATTTTTGGGCTTCACTCTTGGCCCCCAAATTTTGCAAACCCTTGCTTTGGTCACGAGCATAAGGTTAAGGTTACGACATTTAGCCATTAGATTTAACCACTAAGTTTAACCACCAAATGTGGCACTAAATTTACCTAAAGTTGAACCATTAAATTTGGCCACTAAATATAACTTAATTTTAGCCATTAGATATAACCTAGGTTTAACCATTATGTTTAACCACTAAATTAGCCTAAGTTTAACCATTATATTTAACCAAGTTTTAGCCATTATATTTAGTCATTAGATTTAACAATTAGGTTTAGCCTAAATTTAATCACTATGTTTGGCCAAGGTTTAGACATTATATTTAACCGTTACATTTAACCATTAAATTTAGCCTAAGTTTAATCACTATGTTTAACCAAGGTTTAGTCATTATATTTACCACTAAATTTAACCTAAGGTTTAATATTATGTTTAGCCACTAGTAGCATTTTTTTGTGACGAAAATTCACCACTTAGCAAAAAAAAGTGCTCGACAACATGACCATTGCAATTTTTTAGAAAATCCCCAAAATAATCACCACATTTTTAATAAAAACATTTGGGGTTCGCCAAGATTTGTGGAGAATCTGAAAATATTTATAGCTTACTTCTTTTGAAATTGCCATATTTAACTAATAAATTAAAGTGGTTTGTAAATATCTAGTAGTATTTTTAGATTTTTCTACTTGCCTATTTGTCTTGTAGCCAAATTTGGCCAAATCTTCTAATGGCTGATTATTAATTTTGGTTTGACATGAAAAAATGGAAAAATAATCATTTGCCACTAGGTTTAACCACTAGGTTTAATCAAATATTAATCATGAAATTTAGCCATTATGTTTATCAATTAGGTCTAAGCAATATGTTTAGCCAAGGTTTAGTCATTATGTTTAATTACTAAATTTAGCTAGTAGTTTCAACCAAATTTTAGCCATAAAATTTAACCATTAGGTTTATCAAGTAAGTTTGGCCACTATGTTTAGCCACTAAATTTAATCATTAAAGTTTAACCAAAATTTAACCATTATGTTTAACCATTACATTAAGTCGCTAAATTTAGCCACATAATTTAACTACTATGTTTAGCCTAATTTTAGACACAAATTATCACTTAAATTTAATCATTATGTTTAATGATGTGAAATAAATGTGAAATAAAAAATTTGAGAAAAGTTGATCACCTTTGATGTTGTAGTCCATTGGTAAAAACTTAGTTTATCTTTGTGAAGGTTTAGGGTTCAAATTTTTATGCTTGCAACATATGTGCATGCTTAAAAGGCTAGGGTTAGTAAGTTAGACTAAGGTAACTTGATGAGGTTAAATTAGGTTAGATTAGGTATGTTAGGTTAGCACCTACATACATAAATGTCTTTTCTTGACCTACCCAGTCTTATTTATTACCTACCTACTTACCTACTTACTTTTTTTTAGTAAAAATGATAGTCAAGAAAATTATTTTAATTGAAGTATAAATTTTACCTAATCAAATGGTGAATCACTTTGTTAGTCATTCTGCTAATCAAAATGATAGGGTCCAAATTGACTATCAATCACGTTGGCAAGTCCAAATCAACTTGTCGAGATTGACAAGGTGATTCTTTAACACCTATCATTTTGGATTTTTTTTACTAAAATCCCTAGTTAAACCAATGAATTGTAATATTGTTTATCATAATTTCCTTGAATCTTTGAAGTATTTTGATTAGGTATTTGATAAAGTCTTTGATTTGGTCTTGAAAACAAAATTCTACATACAAAAGGATGAAACTTTTGCTGAAATAATTGTTGATAATAAAAATAATGTTCATTGTTGGTTTTGTATGGCTGTCAAGTCCTTGACTAGGGAATTCACCACTAGGTTTCATACTAACCATATTACGAATGCCATGGGGATAATTTATTTTCAATATTGGTTCCAACCAAATATAACCAAATTCAAACTTTGTTCAACATCTTGCCTTTCTTAAAAGCAATGATGAATATGAAGGCAAATTGGGAATAATTTCTTTTATAATTTTATCACTATCAACACTTGATCTTCGAGCAAGCACATTCAAATGTACCATGCAATCATGTGCTACAACTACAGTGGAACCCCCATATGAGGTGAATCCATTTACAAAATTGTGACACAGATTATATTACAACCTTAACATTGGATTTGTAACTAAGTGTGCAGTGCAAGGGCCCATGAGGCCAAGAGAGAGTGTTTAACATCACAAACGGGGGAAAGTGCAAGGGATGGAGCCCAATGACTTTCAAGTGCACTCCCACTTTGGGAGTTACATTTGTGTGGAAGTTGTGAATGTTCAGAACCTTGGTGGAAAAATAAACAAGCACCAAATTGGGCCCCCATGACCTTATTAAAAAGGTTTTGAAGCTTACATGCTTAAAATGCCCTTGGACTACTCATTTAAACTTGATTTGCATGACTTGTGATCAAAAGAAAGAGCAGGAGTCAAATTGAGAATTTGATTTTTGACCACAAACCCTTTGAAAGTAATGGTCAAATGAGCTTTGATTGGGGCATGTTATACACTATTGGAAAGATATTTTTGAGGGTTATAAGACATTGCCCTTGAATTTTCAAACTACACTTTTTTTGAAAAAAATATGAGCGTCCAAAATTTTGGGACAACAAAAGTCCAAGTTTTGGGACTCCCACTTAAGAGTCATTAGGGAATTTTAGGGAAAAGTGACATTTGAATGTAATCCCCACGACAAAGCACAAAATATATTATAGGGAGGGGAGTGGTGCCTTCTCTCAAAGGTTGTGGGCCATGTAAAGCTTGTGCTTGAAGTTGTCCTTATTAAATCTATCACATTATTTTCATTCAATTTGCATTAACCGCCATCTTTTCTTAGTTGTGCAAGTTGATCTCATCTTGAACTCTTGCTTATGAGTTCATTCTAGTCCCATCCCGGAGCTTCAACACGCCCTCCTACCCTTGAAGTGCTGCGAGTTAAAGGACGTGCCCCAATTTTTTTCTTTTTCCGTTGTTTCGTTCTAGGACCCACATTTGGGTCCCTTAATGAATTTGGGGGCACGTTAGATTGTTTAGTTTAGTTGTTTTGAGAAAAACCATGTTTGAATACTACAAAGTTGTTCACGATACAAGTCTTGGGTTTAATTGAAGACAAATATAACTTTCAACATTTTCCTTGACACGAAGTAAACTAGGAAATTAACTTGTTGAATGCCTACCCATAGCTATGGGCATGTATTTTTGACTTTTTTTTACAATATAGAGAATTTTCCATATGATAAGGTGTTCGATACATGGTGGACAACAAAGAATCCCGCACATGTGGCACTCCTCATGTGCAAAACCTTTCCCACCTTTTTATTCCCCCTTACCCAATCCCTTCACAATTGCCCTACATTACCTTATATTTACATTGAAGTGACTAACATAGAGCCCACCTTTAACACTGGGCATAGAACATTTTGGTGAAGATGCTTTTATTTATCAATATCATTTAAAACATTTGCTTTATCTTTCTTTTTTACTATGGAAATTATTCAAGTTTAGTCTATTAAGGTTATAAATGTATTAATAATGTGTAAACATTAACTTTAACAAGGGTGAAAAGTTTTGAGAATCATTGTAACAAATCTAACTTTAAATTTAATTTAACATTTATTTTACTTTTTTGAAATCTAACATGTAAATGTAAAAAATGCATGCACTTTCAGTCACATAAAGCCTTCAACTTTTAAGAAATAAACAAAAAAATAATGGAAAGACCTTTTTTCAACACATAAATACTACATGGAATGGTAACCAAAAAAACAAAAGATCTTAGATCTATTTGTCATGGTCCAAGAGAGAAGTGAAGATTCAGTTCAAGTTTATTAATAATAAAATGTCCAATGAGTTGAATGAAGTTCAATCTCCAATGTGGGTAATAAACATATTTAAATGGGCTTGCTTACAATATTTGTTAGGGTTTTAAATTATTTTTCTTGTTCTAGCATCATTGTAGCAAAGGATTGTAGGATGTTAAACAACCCCCCCAAAAGAACTTTGTAGGTGTTAGTGCAACATTGTGTGCAACACTTACATGGTTTTACTTTCCATATTTTCCTTAGAATATTGTAGAAAGTTGTGTGCTACTTGATCTTCTCCATATTGGAACACACAACCTCCAAGGAAATGGGCTAGGTAACTATGTGAGTGACCTACAACCACCCATTGATGTAAGGCAAAATCCTAGTATATTTGATCTAACTTACATCCTATGTCAACATCAATCAAATAATGTGGCAAAACCATGTAGGTGCTACACAAGGTGTCACATTGTTAACTAGAATTTTTTGTAAATCAATACTTTAACCGGTAGCAATTGAACCAATAACAATTAAACAAGTGACACATGTTGAACTAATAGTAATTAAACTGGTGACACTTGTTGAATTGATAGTAACCGAACTGATGACACCTGTTGAACCAATAATAATTGAATCGGTGGCACGTGTTGAACTAATAATAATTGAACTAATGACACTTGTTGAATAAATAGTCTATATAACATGTACTTGATAGAATAGGTATTTTATAGAACATGTAGCAATTTTGAAATTTTTGACTGTTTATATCAGTTTTACTGGCTAGTTTCTATTAGTTGATTAGAACAAGGAGTTCTATCAACAATTATTACTGTTTTTTATAGTTGATTATAACAAGGTGTTTTATCAACTAGTTAATGTTCAAGTGATTTACATGAAACATTTCAAACTTCAAACTTAGAATATAAAGAAAGGATGGTAGAACATGAAAGACATTAGATGTCGCAACCCTAACCTTGTGCTTGTGACCAAAGTAAGGGCTTGCAAAACTTGAGGGCCAAAAGTGAAGCTCAAGAGTCACATTTCATGCTCTCGAAAACGCACAATAATGTGAGGGAATGAAGCCCCACACTCCCAAGTGAACTCCCATTTTGGGAGTTGGAATCCCAATGGACTCTTGAACCTTTAGAGGGCAATTACAAGGTTCAAAACTCATTAGATTGAGAGGTTCCTTTTATCATTGAAAATCTCTTGTAATGTAAATGTTTAAAATGGGTTCACATGACTTGTTTGGTCATTTAAAACATAAGTTATAGCCAAAAGAAAGGCTGGGAATCAAATTGCCAATTTAACTCCCGACCACTAAAAGTCATGAATCACCCTGATTTCCTTGCGTGCAGGTGGTATGCCATATACCATTGGAAAGATCTCAATCGTGGTGAGTCTTGTGAATATGTGTTTGCATGTGGTTCATTTGTGCATCGAGGTGCTCCAATTACACACTAACCAACTTGTTATTTGGTTTGTGCAGGTTTGCATGAATGATTGAATTACTTGTCAATCTTCCTAGTCCCATCCCGAAGCTCCAGCACGCCCTTCTACCCTCAAAGTGCTACAAACCACGGAGCACGCCCCAGCTCCTTATCCTTTCGATGTTTTCACCTTTGGGTTTGTAGTTGAGCCCATCGAGGAGCTTGGGGGTGCGTCACATGGTGTTAGAGCTCTAGTAGAGCTCAATTTGCTTATTGGAAAGTTTCGATGGCACCAAAAAGGACCCATAAGCTAGTACATGAAACCATGGTGGAAGAACCCACCTAGGACCTAGAAGTTCCATTCGAGGTTATTAGGGAGGAGGAACAAGAATTCCCAAAAACAAAAAAACTAGGAGAACCACGATGATCATGAAAATGAAGAGTAACAACCAACCACATTCCTTTTCACTCCAGAACAATTGGAGCTTCTACTCAAAATGAATAGGCCCGATTTCACTAAGTTGGTTTCAGCCCTAAAAGGAGGATCATCGAAAGGTGTGGGATTTAAACCTGCTAAACCTGGGAACTTTGACAGGATCAGAGATCGAAAGGTTGTAGATGCTTGGCTTGCGAAAATGGAGGACTACTTTCATGCCACCAAGGTTGGGCGACATTCGGCCATGGAACTTGCCCAATCCTATTTAAAAGGTTATGCTTCCACATGGTGGAGGACAATGAGGCAAGAGGAAGGGAAGACCCATGGCTACACATGGGAATTCTTCAAGGAACACATTGAGTTAAAATTCATTCAAAAGAATTCTGATTACATTTCAAGATGCAAATTCCGCAACCTTGTGAATGTAACAAATGATAACTTGTGCCAATATGTGAAGGCGTATTCCAAACTCATGCTTGAAATTCAACATATGCATGAGTTAGATTGTTTGTGCCATTTTGTGATGGCGCTTTCGATTTGGGCCAAGCACAAGCTTGAGGAGAATTAGCCTACCACATTATCCGAAACCATCATGAAAGTGGAAGGCTTTTCGGATGTGGGATGGGGTGAAAAGTCCGGGTTTAAGAAGGAAAACAAATTCCCTCACAAGAAGGCATGCCATGAAGGGGAATGGAACTAAAAGCAAGATACCTCAAAAGGGGAAAAACCCAAACAATTTCAAGGCTCGAGTTTTAAACCGAAAGGAAATTTCATTAAGAAAGGGGTTCCTTTAAAAGGCAGGCCAACCCAAGGGGGATGCTAATGGGAAGCCCAAAGGAGCGTGTTTCAATTGCAATGAAGTGGGGCAATACTCCAAAGATTGCCCCAAACCCAAATCAGGGAATGGGGGTTCTAAGGTAATTACCTTTACCGCCAACCTAGTCTAAGGTGAATGTAATCGCCTCATTTTCTTGAAAGGGAAGGTTTCTAAATGGGACGTGTTATGTCTTTTGGACATAGGAGCTTCCCATAACTTCATAACCCAAGAAAGTGCCTAAAGAATGGAGCTCCAGTTGGAGGAGCTCAAGGCACCCATTGAGGTGCACTTTGCGGATGGGGACCACATTGCAAGCAAAATATGTGCCTCTTTAATTAGGGAATTGGAAAGGAAAGGTGGATGTGTTGGTTTCCACCTTAAGGGGGATGGATTGCATTTTGGGAATAAAATTCATCACCCTTAATAATGTGCTCATAGAAGGGCACAATAGGCTAGTTAGAATCCCATCCAAGAATGGGGTTGTTTGGGTGAAGGCACATGAAGTGCCTAGTGTTGGTGGATTGACCATCCACTTGATGTTAGGAAAAACTTTGGAAAAGAAATGCATGGGAGGTTATGGCATGTTATGTGTGATGTGTGTGTTTGATGAATTTGAACCAAAGGAAGCTACCAACTTGGTGAGTTCTCCCAAGTGCGTTAAGCGAATCTTGGATGAACTCTTAGATGTGATGCCCGAAGAGTTGCTCGACAAGTTGCCCCTAAGAAGACAAGTTGACCATGCAATTGAAGTGATGTCGGGAGTGGCATTTCTCGCCAAGGCCCCATATCGAATGAATCATGAAGAGTTAAAGGAATTTAAGGTTCAACTTGAAAAACTCTTCGCAAAAGGATACATCAAACCTAGCAAATCACCATATGGGCCACCTGTCCTTTTTGTTCACAAGAAGGATGGGACATTGAGGATGTGTGTGGATTATAAAGCCCTCAACAAGGTGACAGTGAAGAATTGATACCCATTACCTTGGATTGATGATTTGTTTGATCGACTTTCGAAAGCTAAAATGTTTAGTAGGATTGACTTGCGCTCTGGGTATTACCAAATTTAAATTACAAAAGGGGACAAAGAAAAGATTGTTTGTCGCACAAGGTATGGCTCATAAAAGTTCTTGGTGATGCCTTTTGGACTCACCAATGCACCCGCCACATTTTGCACCCTCATGAATGACATTTTCCGAGAATGGCCTGACACTATTAGAAATTTTGGGTTTTGTAACTATCGTTTGCAACTAAAATTCAGTTGCATGTGACACATGCAACTACAAATTTGTGTAGTTGCATAAGGCAAGTTGCACATGACATTCAGTTACATGCGACATTATGTATGCAACATGTATATATGGTGTTAATATACATGATCATCCATACATATTAATCCAAATGTAGTTACACCTTATGTGTAATTTTCCTTGCAACTACAACGCAACTAATTAAAATATGACACATGTTTTAAAATTGGATAACTAGCTTGTGGACACGTGTCACTAATTAGTTTTTTTTTGTTTTCAAAATAAAAAATTCATTGGATTAATCTCAATCATTAAAATTTATGCCATTAAAACGATGACATGTGGCACACCATGGAAAGTTCATTGACCAATTGACACGTGTCCATTTTAAAACACCAATTATATGGTGACATGTGGAAATTAAGGCCCATCTATTTTTTTATATTGAATAGTAATATCTAAGTTGTTCAATTTATGACTAATAAGATGTTAACACGTGTTACTTAATTAATTAAGTTATTATTAAACCCTATTAGGTAAATAGGCTTACTTAGGTATGTAAGTAGGTTGAACATAGTTCAATTTAGGCTATATAAGTAAGATTAGAATAATCCAATTTTATTTTTAAAATTAACCATTTCATAAAGGGCAAACTTTTTTAATTCACTCATCCCCAATGGCATTTGATGTTTCGTTACAACAAAGTTATTGCTCCTACTTATATACTGAACCAAATAGAATTGGAAGCCAAAGGATATGGGATAAAAAATTCCATTGCAAACCTCAAGAACCAATTTAGTTGCACATCAGATGCAACTAATGTATTAGAGTATAACAGCCAGGGGAGGGTTTTGTTGATTCTGGTGTCCAAACAAAACTCGAAGCCCTCCTTTTGGCGCATCAAACACAATAAGAATTGTTGAAAATGGATTAGAAATGAGAAAGTTATGGTCCCCCAAAGTAAAGGGGGTCAGAAATCCAAAAAAACCATTGAACACTACAAAGGCCAATTCTTAAACACCTAGAAATTTCCATTTATATTGGTTTTTTTGCTATTAAAGTGACAATATGATTTGTAGAACTTCAGTTGGCGCTCCTACAACACTTTGAATCGTTTAAAATGAATAGGAAATAAGAAAATTATGAGGTTTGAAATTAGGAAGGGTTCAAAGAAAAGAAAAAAACACGTTTTGTAACTTGGCAAAATACTTATTTTTCTTATTTTTCATGTTTTTCTTCTTGTTGATTTTTCATTATTCCTTGTCTTTTGCACTTCAAAGATGAATGTAGGATATTTTTAAAAATTATAATTACTTAATGAAAATATGATTTTAACATTATTATCTAGTTTAAATTAGTAATTAATTTAAGATGTTTTTGTACTTGTAGGTTAATTCATGTAGCCTATTTACATTAATATACATAAATTATAAAAATTATGTATATAATACTTATTGAATATATATATATATATAATTGATTATCATTATAATTATAATAGACATTTATTTGATAATTATGAACATTTATAATAAATTTTAATATTATCATATTAATCAATTTTAAATAATTTTTTGTTTAATCAAATTTACATTTTTTGAAAAATATTTCAAATAAAATAAAATAAAATAATTTTACTTGCTAAAACAAATATTTAAATATATTTGACAAATAAAATTTAAAAAATTGCAATATATATTTAAACCATGGTTTAGTTTAACATAATTTTTTTTAGCCTTAATTAATTTAGCCTAACTTAATTTAACCATTGTTGGTTTTAGCCTAATTTAATTTAGCCATAATTGGTTTAACCTAATTTAATTTAGCCATAAATAATTTAGCCTAATAAATTTAGGCATGGTTAATTTAATTTTTTTATTTATTTAGCCTAGGTTAGTTTAAATTAGCCTAAGTTAGCATGGGGTTAACCTTAATACTAAAGGCACATACTATTATTATACATAGCCTATGTAGATATATTAAGTATAATAATTTAAATATGTATAAGTTTAGACCATTATTTTTATGACATGTGTCCACGTTGTACACAATTAGTTGCATGTTAGTTGCACACACAACCGTATGGCTGAAAAATTATATAATACCAAGTTTATAGTTGCAAACATCACCAAGATAGTTGCAAATGACAACTAGTTGCATGCCAGTTGCATAGTGATTGGTTGCAAAAGATAAAATTTATAGTAGTGTGATGACTTTGTGGTCATATACATAGATGACATTTTGGTCTATAACAACTCTATGGAGGAGCATGTTGAGCATCTTTCGAAGGTGTTCCAAAGGTTGAGAGAAAACAAGTTGTATGCTAAGCTTAAGAAATGCGAATTTGGGGTGGCAAAAGTGGATTTCCTTGGACATTGGATCACCTAAGAAGGCTTGAAAATGGATGACCATAAGGTGGAGGCAATTTTGGATTGGGAACCACCTAGGTCGGTTTTGGTTTTAAGATCATTTTAAGGATTAGCCTCTTATTATTGCAGATTCATCAAGAATTTTGCGAAGATAGCCACACCTTCGATGAACCTTTTGAAGAAGTCATCTATAATTTACGAATGGGATGAAACATGCAATGAAGCCTTTGAAACCTTGAAAGGCATTTTGGTGAAAGCGCCTATGTTGAAGTTGCCTAACTTTGACAAAGATTTTGAGATCCATTCCGATGCCTCTAACTTTGTGATAAAAGGAGTCCTAGTGTAAGATGGAAGGCTAGTGGCATTTGAGAGCAAAAAGTTGAACAAGACGGAATGAAGGTGGCCAACACATGAAAAGGAAATGTGGGCCATGATACATTGTTTCAAGACTTGGGGCCATTACATAGGCTCCAAAGATGTGGTGGTGTGGACCAATAATGTCATCTTGAAATACTTTACCACTCAATCAAAGTTGTTATCAAAATAAGTGAGGTGGCAAGACACATTGGCCTTGTTCAATGTGGACATTTGACATAAGCCCAGGAAGAAAAACGTGGTGCCCAATGCGTTCAGTCCAAAACACCAACTTAAAGTGGTGTATGTGGGATAGAACTTCAAAAGGAAGTTTGATTAACGAGCCACTGTGACGAATTTGTTAAAGAGGTGAAGTAAAACATTCAAAAGGGAATCAATTCACACTTCCACTTACGAAATGGATTATTGTGGTATAAGCAAAATCGGTTTAGGGATGTGTTTTTGAAGGAATGTCATGATGGGCCCCTTGTGGGCTATGGTGGTGCAAAACGCACCATAATATTCCTCAAGAAATCCTACTATTGGCTTAATTTGAAAGACGATGTGGAGGAGGAAAATGTGAAGACTTGCTTGACTTGTCAACAAAATCGAGCACTCAATAAAAAACAAGTAGGATTGTTGCGACCATTATCGATTCCTAAAGGACCATGGGAAAATGTGTCCATGGATTTCATGGTGAGTTTGCCACCTTCAAAGGGATTTGATGCGATCATGGTGGTGGTGGATTAATTTAACAAGATGGCACACTTCATTCCAACCAAGGAAAGTGCCACGGCCTAAGAAACGAAAAGGTTGTTCTTCACGCACGTGTTCAAGCATCATGCCCCCCCAAGGACATTATGTCAAATCGAGACCCAAAGTTCACCAACAAGTTTTGGTGAGCCTTGTGGAAGCACATGGGATTGGAGCTCAAGATGAGCACCTCGTTCTGACCTTAAACGGATGGACAAATCAAAAAAGTGAACTTGGTTATCCAACAATTCTTAAAGAATTATGAGGTAGTGGATCAACAAGATTGGGTGGACCATTTAAAGTTGGCCAAATTTTGCTACAACAATTCAGAACATTCAATAACCAGTTCCACCCCTTTTTAAATGGTGACAGGCAAGTCACTAATTGTGCCTACAACTTGGGCCGCACTTAGGCAACCCCTAAGTGATGCAAGTGAAGAAGTGTCGATGGTCACACAACTTGATGAAGAGAGGTGGCGCTTGTGGGAGATGGCTAAGGCCAATCTTGAAAAGGCGCATAAAAGGACAAATCCTAACAAAAGGTGAATTTTGAAAAAGGAGATGAAATGTAGTTGAACATCAAAAATCTTTAGTTGCAAGAAGGTTTGAGCCACAAGTTCTTGGGCCCATATGTGGGCCCATTCAAAGTGTTGGAAAAAAAATTTCTTGACACTTACAAATTAGAACTACCAGAAAACCTTAGAGTTCATCCCATATTTCATGTTTCGCTTTTGAAGCTAGTCTCTTGTGATGCCTCAAGGCCTAATTGAGAGCACAATTCAAGGCCCCCACCCAACCTCATTCATAATGAACTAGAATTTGAAGTGGAGGTTATGCTCAAGTCAAGGCAATTGAGGGGGTGAAAATGGGAATATTTAATCAAGTGGAAAGGATACCATCCAATAAAGGCATCTTAGGTGAATGAGTCGGATATGGAACATGCCCAAGAAGCCATATAAGAATTCCACAATAAACTGGCAAAGAAACAAAAGAAATATAGAATGTGATGAGGACATCACCTTTCTTTTAGTGGGGCATGAAATTACACAAATGTACCACATCAAGCTGCAAGTGAAATAAAGGTTAAAAACTTCCAATAGATTGCATCATGAACATATCGAGTATGACTAAAAGAGTCGTCAAGTGACATGGACAGATGGAACGTTTTTACGTAAACCAAAATCAAAATCAGACTCCCACTTTGGGGCTAAGAGAAACCTTGGCCCCAAAAGAGGAGGCAAGCAAGGTGAACTTGCGAGGACGCGCACATGCTTAAAGGTGCATCCCAAAGGGTTGGTTGGTAGTGGCGGCCAACGCGGGAAGTCATGACCCGGTTTGCATACTATAATTGCAGAACTTAGGACTTAGGTTTTTGCAAAGTTTAAATGTTGCTTTTTATACCTTAATATGCACACCTTTACTTAGGTTTGATTGTTGTGATTAAGGCGCGAGGTTGGGAAAGGAGTCATGTCAAGTAACTTAGGTCAAGATTAAACTTGTCTTAAAATCCTCATGAGGGGAAGGATGGAATAATTGCCTTCGAAATGAGGGCTTCATCAATGAGGCTAGTTTAAGTCTTTTGATGAAGCAAAGGTTAAGGGTTTTTTATGAGACCCCCTTGGACTTGCCAAAAAACTTGGGGATACTTAAGTTAACTTGAGGCAAGGTCCTGTTGCAAAAGTTGGTAATCAATGGCCAAGGATCCAAATGAAAGCAATTACATTGAGAAAATAATTTCTATGTGTCAATGAGGACATTGACCTCTTTTCTTAGTGGGGGAGAATGTCACAACCTTAACCTTGGGCTCATAACCAAGGCAAAGGCTTGCAAGGGGGTGGGCGGCCAAGAAGGAAGCCCAAGAGTCACATCTCATGCTCCCGAGAATGTAAAAGAGTGTGAGGGAATGAAGCTACACACTCCCAAGTGAACTCCCACTTTGGGAGTTGGAGTCCCGATGGACTCCCAAACCTTTAGAGAACAATTTTAGGGGTCAAAACCCATTGGATTGAGGAGTTCCTTATATCATTAAAAATCTCTTGAAACGTAGATATCTAAAATGGGCTTGTATGACCCCTTTGGACATTAAAACACAAGTTATGGCCAAAAGAAGGGGCGAAAGTCAATTTGTCAATTTGACTCCTGACCACTAAAAGTTGGGAATCGCTCTAATTTCCTTATGTGCAGGTGTCGTGCCACATACTATTGGAAAGCTATTGACAAAGGCTACAACTTTGCTTGAGACCTCACCTCAATCAAAAATCTAAACACAAAATTATGGGACTTCAAAGTTGTAAGAGTCCCAATTTAGGGAATTTCGGGACTCCAACTTGGGAGTCCTAGGACAAAATGACATTTGGGTGCTAGTCATGTGGCTAGGCACAAAATATACTATAAAGGGGAAGGTGGTGGCTTCCCTCAAGTTCGGGCCGTGGTGAGTTTTGTGAATCATTGTTTGCCCATGGCTCGTCCGTGCACTAAGGTGCTCCAATTACGCACTAATCAACTTGCCGTTTGGTTTATGTAAGTCCGCGTGATGAATTGAATAACTTGTCAATCTTCTTAATTACATCCTAGAGTGCCAACACGCCCCTCTACCCTCGAAGTGCTACAAGCCAAAGAATGCCCCAACTTTTTCTCCTTTCGTTGTTTTCACCATTGGGCTTGTAGTTGAGCCCATCGAGGAGCTTAAGGTGCATCATTAGATCTTTACTTTCCATACTTTTTGAAATCTCTAATGTACAAACCTTGAATTCTTAATACAATTTTGCATTTTCACTACAAGTTGGAGTACATGTTAGCATTAAATAATTTGTACCTATTTAGAATTTAAGAAAATAAATTTGCATCAAGTAGGAGACTTTTGATGTTAATTTGTTTTTGTGTTTCTTTTTCATTGAAAACATGAAAACATTTTTGATACTTCAACAATATTTTTCTTGAAACTATATGTAAATTGAGTACATGTTAGTTTAGGAATTATAAATGATTTTAGTTTTGTTAATTTAAATGTACATGTTCATTATTTTAAGAACATATTGTTGAAAAAATTTAGAAGTTGAACAACCTTAATGGGAATAGAAAAACCCATTAACACACACCTACAAAGTTTATAAAGGGGCATTTACCATCTTGCAAAATGAGTTACTAAGTTAACATTAATTCATGAAAATTGTCCAAAATGTAGGTGTTTTTTCAAGGATTTTAAAAATATATTTTTGGCAATTTTTTTAAAAGGTTAAAAAACCTTGCAAAAATTATTTA
>Ga0209208_10004628_pt1 | contig 19437 bp, 9 predicted proteins | sample S1TSphfallax_3_FD_187694 | JGI IMG/M metagenome (GOLD analysis project Ga0209208, IMG submission 187694) | Host-associated microbial communities from peat moss isolated from Minnesota, USA - S1T2_Fd - Sphagnum fallax MG (SPAdes) (version 2) | ecosystem: Host-associated > Plants > Peat moss >... | reverse complement strand
AAGGAAACAAGGTTGTGTGAAGTGCAAGTGGTGGGGCTTTAGTGAAATGTTTTTGTTCATCTTATGGTGTAGAAGAAAAGACTAATTTTAACACTATCAAATTATGTGTAGGTTTTTTATGTCTTGGAAAAGTGATTATAATCCATTTTCTATTTGCACACTTGACAATAATTTTGACTAGAAATAAGATGTTTCTTCTACTTTGATCATAATTGCAACTAGATGATGAAGATGTGGGTGCTTGCAAGTTATAATGTACAACCTTTAAAGTCACAAAGTGACAACTTTTAGTACATGTAGCACTTCGATGCGTCATGGTGGATTTTAAGATAAGTTTTTTTGATGAAATTTTGTTATAGATCATGGGTTATATCCCAATGTATCAATATGTTGTGGAATTGGTACACATATTGATGATTTACTTGTTTGACAAAACATATTTTTAATTTGTAAAGCCTTAAAAGTTGTTGTAATTACAACAAAAAAAGACTAAGAAAAATTAGTTTTCATATGAATTTTTTAGTGAAAGGTTGCACATATAAAGTTATTAACATAATGAACATTTTTTTCCTTCAAAGCTTTCAATTTGTTTTGAAGTCTTGGAGTTCAAATTAAATGATATTAAAATGTTCAATATTATATTATGCTATGATAATGTTGTTGATTATGATCTTTTTAGGTTATAAAATGTTCTTCCATTGAAGATGTACTTAGGTTAAATTATTTATCATTTGACAAAAATTAAATGGAATTTCAAAAAAACATTAAATGGAAAATTATTTTCAAAGTTAAGGGTTCTTTTAAAACTTTATAAAATCATTGGTGTACGTTTACACAAAGTCATGATTATGAATCAATTGCATATTCAAGTTTTTCATGACTTATTTTAGTTTTGGATCCAAATTCATTTATATGTGATCTTTAGAAAAATTTAAAGTGAGTGAGATTTTGCATGTTACTATTTTTGATACTATATGTAGTCTAAATTTTGCCTAAAATCATGTGCATTATAACTTACAAACACCCATGTTGAAGAAAAGTCGACCTATTCATTTAGTTGAAAGGAGTTGTTTGGGATTCTCAATTGGGTTTGAGATATGGTCTTAAGAGAAATGCAAGGAAGTTATTAGAGGTGAATACCACACAAACAATTCCTATATTGTTTGTTAATGTCATAAAGATAAGCAATCAAGGTTGGCATTTCAATTGTCCTTGTTTTCCATTTTATGTGGCATATTCACACTATATACATGGTCTATTAAGTAAGGTAAAATATTATTTTACAATATTTTCTTTCCACAAAAAAATACAAAAAAAGTATGTTTTGACAACTTTGATAAGGAAGATGGAAATGGAAAGCATATATATTTTTGAAACTATAGTTAAGGTGGAATAATGTACATGTTGCCCAAAAACTAATCATTATTCTACATTTATTACCTGTGAAACCTAAACATTAGAAATTATAAATTGTTGAAATTGTATCACAACATCCATGAGCCCTAGTGACCATCATTGTTGTGAATCTATTACAATTTATACTTTTGAATTTGGGTAAAAAAATGTTTTAAAAAAAAATGTTTTTGTTACATTGTGTCATATAAACATTCAAATATATTTTTGCATATGCATGTAAATTGTAATTCACCTATGTAACATGTCAATGGATGCCCCTAACTATTTTCAAGTACACATTATGTTTGGGATTCATAAATGTAGGAATTTCACATTCTTTAACAATGTTAGCAATAACTTTGTTTTCGCAAAAATTGTCAAAAATACTTTAATAACAAGCTATTAATGTATAATATTTTTTAAAAATTAAATCATGTCCATGTCACATTTGATACATTTGTATAATTTAAAATTCAATGTCAAAAGATTTGACATGCTTTCAAATTTGGATTTCACACATTTTTTGCACAATTGGTTTTGTTGCAACCTTAGCCTTGGGTTCATGACCAAGCCTAAGACATGAGAAGAGAAGTGAATCAAGATAACATCATGGGACTTTGATATACTCCTACAAATGTGGAAGTGCAAGACCCAACACTCTTAAGTGGTTTTCCCATTTTGGGAGTCGGAGTCCTTCAATGTTTTAATTAATTAATTTTTAAAATGAAAATAATAAACAACATCCAAATTGGGCCTTTTTTATGCTATTAAATGTTTTTTGAAATGTAATTATCAAAAATGGGTTTCACATTCTTCATTCGGAAATCTAAAGCAAAAGAAAGGTCAATAGTCAAATTGATAATTTGATTATTGACCATTAAAACATGAGAAATAAAAAATCAAATGAATTCTGAATTAAGCATGTGATATGAATTTGGAAAATTCTTTTCAAAGGTCCAACTTTGATTTTGGTAACTTATCAATCAAAGTTTTTATGTAAGATTTACGAACTTACAAAACTTCATGAAAATTTTCAAGATTGAATTTTTCCACTTTTATACGACCATTGCCATTAATCACAAAATATATTAGAAAGAAAAAAGTGATTACTCTTCCCAATTTCAAGTTGTGCTTTTGTGAATTCTGTTGCCCATGGCTTGTTCATGCATTAATTTGGCTCCAATTTGCATTATTCCTTTGTCTATGCAAATTGACTCCACCTTGAACTTTCACTTATAAATTTTTCCTAGTCTCATCCTAAAAATTCCATTCCCCATATTTCTTTTAGGGGTTAGGGAGTGCACTTTAACTTTGCATTCCATTATAAAGTCAAAAATCACCCTTGATATCACTTGCCAAACTTAAGGGTGCATTAGGTTTGTCATATTTTTCTACCATGTTCTACCATGTTTAGACCTTATAAGTTTTCTTTTTTATATGCTTCAAATTTTACTCATGCATTGTTTTAAGATGCTTTTATTTTCTTGCAAAAAAAAAGATATTATAACCAAATGTGATTATAACTTTATAGCCCAACAAAGGAGGCAATGGTTGAAAGGGGTCAACAATTTCTAGCAAAATATCAATAACAACCCATTACATAAAAGTGGGGTTACAAGATTGTACCAAGGTGATGGCAACAATGGTTGAAACCAAAGTATGTCCACTATGCAATAACACGCATTGAAACAACAATATTAAAAACAACAATAATAATAATGGCAAGTTAAAACAAACACAACAATAATGCATGATAAAAAAAAACCAAAAGTTTGTAAAATTAGTACATTTATCAAGTCATTTAAATTTTTGTAAATGATCAACTATTGGGGATGTTGGGAATGACACAAGGAACCATTAGGGAAAGTCATTATGTAACGATCATTGTTGGGTGCTTATTTAAAACATTTATTGTAATAATGACAATTCTAACAATAGTAACAACAATAATATAAGAACCAAGTTGATCAACTTTAACTTGGCAAATTAAACCAAAAAATCATTTCACCTAAAATGTAAATTTTAAATATGAAATTTTTTAACATAAACATAAAGAAAATATATTCAGAACTTTTATAAATCTCATTATGAAAACATCCATGGCTTCATTGAATTTATAGTTCATTGAATATAAAATTTAATGAACTTTAGTGTAATAAGAGTAGGTGACAAGTAGTCCCAAAATGGATTCATGAATATTGTGTTTTGATCAATTTTATTTAAACCTACTTTAAACATGTGGTTCTTAAATATGATTGTAACAAAGTCAAAGAATATGTTTATATCATATTTGAACTAAATAATATTTCAAAATATAGTATATCAAGCCCTACTTTCATTTACGTTGCAAGAATTGTGAGTGGTTTAATTTCTCATGTTCTCACCTTTAAACATTTCATTCATAATAGGTTTGTGTTTGTGTTATCCTAGGTGAACTAATTACACATGAGCCCAAAATTGTTCAATAATTTTCTAATCAAAAGAGATAAGGTTTTAAAACTTATATTGGCCAACAAATTCACACTTTCATGGGGTTTTTTAACATTGAAGTTTGATGTGGGTGGTATAACAATAACAACAATTCAACAACCACATATTATAGATTTCAACTCAAACATGAAGTTGATGCCATCAAGGCTGAAACAATAGGTAGAGATTCTAACTTCAATTTTTATGTTCCTTTGGGTCAAATATTCTTTGAAGTTGTGTTTTGAATTTATCATCATCTTTTATTGAAAGATGTGATTAGTCTTCTTTGATTGTTAGTAATGGTGGGCCCAAAAAAATAAATTGGAATCAAGAAATGTGTAATAGGTTAATGTTTTAGGGTTTAGAGTTTAGTGTTTACGGGGTTGTGGGAGCTTTTCACTTAATGCCCTTGATGTAATATGAGTGGGAGGAATCCCATTTCTACCTTTTTTTTTTCAATCTTGTTTCTCTTAAAAGTTTCAAGTCTTCCATTTCATTTGGGAGTGTCAAGTAATTTAAACGTTTTTAAGGTTTTGGGAGTCCCATTTCATTTTTATTTTTGAGGGTTCATTCCATTTGCCATCTATCAAATTCATTTTACCACATCTTGACCCGAACTCTTCCAATGTCGATAAGGAGTTGCTTGAAGAAATTGCAATAGATGATCGGATTGCAATGCAAATAGTAATCATTTGTGTCAACACTTGGGAGTATTTCACATCAGCCGAGTTGGATGAAGAAAGTAGATAATTAATCAACCCCGATGTAGGTGTGTGAAACATCCTAGTGACCATGTGGGCCACACCAAGTTTATTTACCAATTTTTCACCAATTTCACTTTGGGAGAATGTGAAAAATTAGTGCAACTTGCAATCTCAATTGTTATTAATCATGTGAGGTCAACAAGGGAGCCACACTTCACTATTGTGTGACCATCCAAGTTGGCATTGAAACAATGTTTGCTTAGTTTCATCTTGTTCATGAAATATGATGGTGTGACTAAATATGATGCCTTCATGTGGAATTGGAATAAGAGTGTAATAAATGATTATGGCATATTTATTGCACCTTGCATCAATTATGCCATTACCAACGAGATTCATTGGCCCATTGTTGAGTAGTGATAGATTTTGGTGACATAGCTTCTGAATTTTAAGTTGCATTGGATTTATTGATGAGACATTCATCAAAACCCTTAATCCTTGGAACAATCCATCCCATCATAACTGGTTTAATGGGCGAAAAAAAATGTATTGCATGAACAACATAGTTGTGATGGACCACCGTGGGTTGTTCATTTATTTGGACCTTGGGTACCCTAAATCACACCATGACATTAGTATCTTTCACCAATCAAACATTCACAAATCATGGCACTAGTATTTTGTCCACATAAATGAATATTTTGAATACTTATTGGGCAACTTTGGTTACATGGGTGAAGACATGTTTGTGATGCATCACGATGGGAGGCGTGAGTTGGTGCCTAAAGTTCATGTGGATGTTGTTAAAGTATACAACAAGATACATGCATGTTTGACATCTAATTCAATTTTAAGGTTTGGTTTAGGGTTATGTTATGTTATAGGATCAAGGTTTAGGGTTGGGTTTAAAGTTTTACATATAAGTTTAGGTTTTTTGATTTTTAGGGTAAATATAAGTTTAGGGTTTGGCGTTCAATGTTAAAGTTTATGTATAGGGTTTCATGTTTAAGTTTGAAACTTAGACTTAAAGGTTTAGGTTTTTATATTAAATATGAACTTTAAGGTTAAAATTATAAAATTTTAGGGTTTTAGATCTAAAGTTTAGGTTTATGTCTAAGGTTAATGTTTTAGGTTTAAAAGTTAAATTTATTATTAAAATTTTAGGTTTATAAGTTTTAGAAGGTTTTATGTTTAAAGTTAAAGTTCAATTCTAAAGTTTTAAGGTTTAAATTTAAGGTTTTAAGGTTTAGGATTAAGTTTAAGGTCTAAGGTTTGGGGTTTACAAGGTTATAGGGTTTTATGTTTAAAGTTAAAGTTTAAAGTTTTAGGGTTTAGGATCCAGTTTAGGGTTTTAAATTAAAAATTTATAAGGTTATATAATTTAAGGTTGATAGGGTTATAAGGTTTTTTGTTTAGAGATGAAGTTAGTTTTTAGTGTCTTAAAGTTAAAGTTTAAAGTTTTAAGGTTTTAGGTTTAGGATTTTAAGTTTAATGTTCCAAGTTTAATGTTCCAAGTTTTAGGTTTCAAATTTAGGTTGAGGGTTTAGGGTGTCAAGGTTTTTAATTTAGGGTTTCAAGTTTTAGGTTTAGGGTTTTAAAGTTTTAACTTTAATGTTTTAGGTTCAAGTTTAGGGTTTTTAATTTTAATTTAGGGTTTCAATTTTTTAGGTTGAAAGTTTTAAGTTTTCACATTTAGGGTGTTAAGTTTAAGGTTTAGGGTTTCATGTAGGGTTTTAGGTTACGTTTAAAATTTCAAGGTTCTAGGTTTTTTGGAAGGTGGTTGGACTAATTCACAACAAACTCATGTAAGTTTCCAAGTTAGAATGGAATGGGGCATTGGTGGATTGAAATCCAAGTGAAGAAGGTTAATGAAATGTTTTTATTTAACAAAAGAAAATATAATCATTTGTTTAGAGCTATTGCATTATTGACTAATTTTTTACACACATCACCAAGACTTCACAATTGAAGTTATTGGCAAGCACCACAATGACCCAACAAAACATGGTTAGGATGGTGACTATTAAGTAAAGGTTTAACAAATCTTTGATCCTAGCCTTGAACTCTATATCTAAAATGACTTCACATTCCCAAGCTGCCTTCAAATTGGTTATTTTGAATGCATTTTTTTCCTATGTTAACATCTACTTTTGCCCTTAATGGAGCCTCCCAATTCCTTCACACTAGCTAGCAATTTGTTAGCAATAGTGGCAAGGTTCTTTGATTGTGATTACAACATCTCCAACTTGGTCACTATCCTTTCAATTAATGTACATGTAGTGTGGCAAGAGGTATAGATGATGGCCATGTTGTCTCATAATATGTAAAATTAATAGTAAGGTTAGGAAAAAGGCTCAGAGAGGAATGATAAGATGGATTGGTTGTTCCTTCCATCAAATTTTGCAATCTTTTCAATACATTTTGTGTTACATGTCCATTAGTTGATTTTCAGTTGTGCCAAAACTTGATCACTTTACAAAATGACCATTTTTGCATTTTCCTCGTTAGTTGTGCCTATCTTTAGTTCTTTCAATGTAATTCATATTCTATCTTTTAAGTTTTCCTCTTCAAAAACATAATCAAGGAACTAACTTGTAATCTACATAAACAACTCTCCAAACATGGATGGGTATAAGATGTGTGTGACATTTTTTGTGTTTTGACTATAAAGCATAAAGTGATGGTTGTAGGAGTTGGCTAAGGAACTCAACTGTACAAAATCCACAATGCACATTCGAGGTTTCTTTTTTTAGGCACCTTTGAGGGCTTCTTACTAGCTAGTATTTCACAATCACTTTCTTGGGTCATGAGTTGGTTAAGGTCAATTCCTTCCATACCTAGTTGACCTTAAAATGCATTTGAATAAATGAAAATAGTTAGTAAATTTTGTAATATTGTACGAAGGAGAGAGATTTAGGGCTTGATAGCTTCAGGGTTTGACAACAATTGAAAGGCACCAAGTATATGGTTTTTATTTTGAGACCATGCATAGATAGAAGTTGTACCAAAAATAAAAAACAAAGACAAAATTGGAATGGTTTAAGGTTTCAAGATTTTAAGGTCTAACATAAACTCAAAGAGACCATGTTTAAGGTTATGTTCTTTCAATGAATTTGTAACTGCCACCAAACATATATAAAGGTTGTACCATAAATAAAAAACAAAAACATAACTTTCAATAATCCACAATATATAAATAAATGGTTTGGAGTGGTTAAGGTTTCAAGACTCTAAGGTTTGACAACAACTCAAAAAGACCAAGTTTAAGGTTATGCTCCTTCGATGAATTTGTAATTGCCATTAGGCATAAATAAAAGATGTACCAAAAATTAAAAACAAAGACAAAATTGGAAGGGTTTAAGGTTTCAAGATTTTAAGGTCTGCCAACAATTCAAAAAGACTAGGTTTAAGGTTATGAAGTTGACAGTGGAATCTATAACTACCACTAGGCATATATAAAGTATGTACCAAAATTAAAGAAAGCAAAGAAATAACTCTAAAATGGTAATAGGCATAAATAGGATATGTGGCAAAATTGCAAAGAAAGAATTATGAAAATTTATTTCCATTCAACTTTGTACAAAATTTGTGCCATTTAAAACTAGAAAGTTACATCAAAAGAATCATTTTTTGAATCATATTATATGGGATAAACTAGGTTAATGAGATCCAAACACATTTTCAAGGATTGAAATTTAAACTCAAAACACATTTGGAGTGACTGCCTTTGGGGTACCACTAATGGCAAGTTGTTGGAGGTAAGATTTGTGGCTAATTTTAACTACCTCCAATGCATTCCAAGGAAGACTTTTGCCTATAAACATAAACCATGCCTTATTCACTCAATGAAGATGCCAAAGCATTGAAAGTGTCAAGAACAAACAAGTGAAAATGTGTTGCATAACAGTAGAATCCAAGAGAGGAGACAACAAGTTAATCTTTTTTCTTGAACACATCTAGATTAAGTTGGGATTTTGGGTATACATGGGTTTATAGAATGTGGGTGTCAAATTTGTTTGTACATGAATGTATGAAGCATGTTTCTTATAAGATTGAGCTAATTTTCAACTATGGTTTGTATAAATTCACACACCTTGCAACAAAGATTGGAAAGAGACCACACAAAAGTGGTGAAAACCACACACACATAAAAAATAACTCCCAAATTGTGAAAATTTCCACACTGTAGAAGACTTCATCATGTTGACATGGTCTACTAGGTACTATCACCATGGCTCTAAAAGGGTTTGCACCTCATTCACAAGTTGACCAACTCTTCAAAGCAAAAAAATGACAAACTTAAGAAATTTTAACCAATGCACCTCTTAAGTTGACCTTGCAACAAACATGTATGAGAACAAACCATGGTAACGACGCAAAAAAAAAACCTCATAAATAATATGCAAACAAACCTGACAACAACATGATGAAAAAAACCTTTTTAATCAAAATGTGAACACACCTTGGTAGCCAATTGAAGAAAAATGAACTCACCAAGTTTCAACAATACCTTATAACATTGATGCAATTGCCATGGATTGACATCGATGTACTTTTTGTTCATGCATGTCCTAATTCGTTGAATGACCTTTGAACGTGTGACCTCAAGCTCTATTGATGCACCTACCTTTTAGCATGTGACCTCTTCTTTTGTTAATGCACCTACCTTCAAGCGCACAACCTCTTTTTCTATTCATGCACCTACCTTCAAGTGCCTCCTTTTTCAAGCACTGGACCTCCTTCGAAAGAAACTCTAATGGCACTGAAACAAACTAAAAACTCTAAACAAAAAATGCCTATCACCTCCATTGCAAACCCTACAAACCCTAAAGCATGTTCTCTCTTCCTAATGTCAAACAATGCACATGTTGAAAAAAAACATGGGACCAAACTCAAAAATGCACCAAAATCAACACATTTCCAAATTTTGCCCCATGTTTTTTTCCTTTGTTAGCTCCTCATCTTGTGTTTTTGAATGTGCACTATTTTTTAACAAACACAATGTTCTCACCCTAACTTTTTTGCACTTTACAAATAACTGTAATATGTGTCACAAATATTTGAATGTTCATAAAAAATGCAAATTGAAAACTGGTGTCATGGGCATCAAAACTACAACAACCAAGTTATTTTCAACATGCACAAGAATTAGAATAATTATAACAAAAACACCCTTAAACCTAAATCCAACCACACCATAAAATAATAAAAAACAAAGTCTCAAAATATATAAGAAAAATACTCCAAAACAATGTTATTCAAAGCATGGAAAGGTTGAAAACATGAAACAAAATAACAATGTCATGACTTTAGCTTTGGCCTTCCAACCAAAGGCTTGGGCCAAACAAGGCAAGTGGGTCAGGACTGTGGCCAAGATATTCACTGATTGAAATGCATCATGCCTTGGTGACATCAAGAATATCATGGGAATTCTTTGATATAGCCATGTTTAAGTACATCCTGGAGCAGCTGCTTCTCTTCACCCTTAGCATCCACCACTGGCAAAAACTGCAGACCATATACCCCATGGAATTAGTCACTCATCCACTATGAACTTTCATTTCAATGGAAACACACAATTTAAGTACTGGCAACCACACAAATAAATGTGGTAAAGATACTGTCCTCATGTATTTTGACTGAAACTCCTACATACATAACCATAGACCATGGGCAGGAAAGAATGCCCTTGAAATCAAATCAAGGGAAGGCAGCAGAGTAGTATTAGTCAATCCCTTTACATGTAGAAAACTATGAGACTGAAACACACCAATAGAAATAAGAATGAAATTCTTTTGCAGCACACATAGCGATCAAACTTTTCATGTTATAAAACAGAAGCCACAGTCCACCACCCTGCAAATAACCTTCACTCGAGGAGCATCTTACCATCAGATGCCTTTGCCTCAATGATAGGAATATCATTGTCATCATTCACATGCTTGTAACCATGTCTGTGCCACCACTCATCATTTTGCTTGTCAAACTCCAGTTTGCGTCTCTTTCTCTTTACAATACCTATAGGCCAGATATCCACCATAACTTAATGGTCTTTTCACAAGATACATTCTCCAGATGACCATGGAAGATAACACAACCACACAGTCCCTTCTTTTGGCTGCTGGTGCTATGACCCAGTACCCCCCATCAAGCTCAATCAGTAGTTTATCGCACTGTGACTATCTCTCACTGTTGCAGTAACATATCTACCACCTTACCACAGAAACTTGGAAGTGAAGTTGTGCCAAAGTCATGAATGTCTCAAGGAAGAAAAAAGCCCATGTGAAACTGAAGCAGCAGAGTTGGTGACATCCAGGATGACAAAACAGGAAACAGACACAACAAGATTACAAGAGTGATGACCCCTGACACTGATAAAATGCACAACTCAGAGAGAGCTGCAAACACTGAAGACTATTTTGGATCACTGTGAATATGTCAAGACAGAAAACTCCAGACAGATGGAAAGGAGAAGGTTAAACTTTTGTTTTGGCAAATGTTTCCCACTTTGTTGGTGGCCTTTGCTTGGGTAACTGCAACAGAAAGATGGCAATGATAAATAACTTGCAAGACCCAATTTGGAATTGATGGTTCCAGATAGAATTAGGAAAAACTTCAAGTGTCAATTCCAGTGTGCTGCCAACCAGCCTCAAGAATTTCTAAGAACCCTTCAGGCTGAAGAATTCTAAAACCCTTAAGATGCCTGAGGAAATCTAAAGCCCTCAAAGTCCCCAAGCACATACCGGCTTCTCTCGTGGGAGCTGAATTCTGGGGTGAGGTAAGTTCACCAGCAGACCAACTTTGTCAAGAGTAGATGGCATGTTGAAGAGCACATCTGCAAGCGCTTGCACCAGTACTCTTGCCTGTTCTAGATATTCTGCGTCCCTCTCCTCCCATCACTCCCACAAGCAAACCATGCATCTGCTGAAACAATTGTGACATGAAACAGAAGAGAAACTGAGTACAATCACATGTCCAGAATACACACACATCACAAGAATGATGACAGAAGAAGAATGATGCATGTGTCTTGCACACACATACATACATACAAAGATCACAAAGAATGGATGCATATCTACCTCCAACAGCATAAGAAAATGATGACGCTCACTAATAATGATAGAAAAAAACTAGTCTGTAATTTGTAGCAGGCATAATTGAGAACAATGATGTCAAGGTATGCCTTTCCAAAAGCTTCAGAGGGGAAGAAGAGCATAATACTGGGTACTCACTCAGTCATAGAAGAAGACAATGGAGGCGGGTCACGGCCATGGAAGATAAGAAGGTTTCCAATGTCCAGTTCGTAGTCGGAAGCCACACTGGACATGATTGCCACCATCTTCCATTCTCTCTCGATTGATGATCCACAATCCTCCCTTCGCTCCGTGGAAATGAACACAACCCCAAATCTCACAAGCTCACTGCTTCCAAAAATCACAAAAAGAGATAGATAAAAAAATCAAAAATCAGAAAGATAGCGACAGACAGACAGAGGAAGAGATAGATAACAACGCACAGAAGAGAAAGAGAGCGACAGATATACAGACAGAAAAGAAGAGAATCGTATGTAGGAGAGAGTGAAGAAGAAGAAGAAGAAGAAGAAGAAAGAGAAAGGTCGTAGAGAAATGGGACCCGGAGAAGAAGACACCAAAGAGAGGAAGGAGACGATGCAGAAGGAAGACAGAAGCTAAGACTGCCGATACCTCTGCGTGTTGTTTCCTCAAGGCGCTCACTAAACCCTGAATGCGCAAAACTGTAATGTCCAGGATCCGTTGTCACAGGATATGCAGTCTCTGTGCAAATCTGGTATGCTCTCACTCCTCCATCTTGAAGATGCATTCGCGATGAAATTCGGCTTCTGTGTAATCTGGTATGCTCTGTCTTCTCTGCCAGTTGATGAATTGTTTTCTTGAAGGGAGAGGTCAGATGGATGGCATTCTTACCCGCCAAGAAAGCTATTATTATTGTATCCTTTCCCATGTCTCTCTCGACTTTGGTAGATTCAATCTGGACATTGAGAGCTAGGAGGAAAGGCCTGATTTTTCTGGTAAGAAATTGCTTAAAATGCATTATTTGTTTCTGTGCTACCTTCTTCTTTGACCATCACTGCAACATGCTCACGTATCAATTGGACATGGGGTTGTGGCCGATTGCTTGCACACATTTGGTGTACAGAAAGGGATTGTACCACCTCCTGCCTGAAGGCAAGCTAGGCTACATGTATCAGCAACAGACACACACTGATACCTAAATGCACCCAATGGGTCACATAAATCCAGATTGGGTTTTAGAATACAGGAACAGATATGGTGATGGCAAACAGGCATAACTGGGCAACCATTGGGAAGCGGCTTCCTTCAGATTGCTCATGATTGCATTGCACACTGAATTGCCTGACATAGGGGGTGGATGTATGGCAGCAAAAGTTCTTCACAAAATGATGGCTTTCACAGCCATTCCACCAAATGGTGCCCATCCTACCCATTACCATGTGGCTGAATTCCAAGAGATTCTTAAACCAATGAATTTGGTTTCAAGAACTTATTAATTTTGGCAAACCTAGCAGACTTATTATGTCTTTCCACATCCCATCCAACATTCAAACTATATATTAAACAAGAAAACATTCCATGTTTGAATAGTAAGCCTTTCAAATAGTTTGTACACTAGTTTGAAAAATTGTACATGGCATAAACTCTCTTTTGAGTTTATTTATTTATTTAATCTTTTGAGTGGTGTTAAAACACTTGCAACCCTCTAATTACAACACAATAATGTGAGTTCCAAGATCATCATTACATTGGCAAGACATTCAACTCTACTATTAAAAAAAACTACAACTAAAAGCAAGTCCATAAATCCCAAATCCTAAATCAGCAAAAGAAAGGAAATGGAAGAGTCAATGTACATGATCTTCAAACAATTGCATCTAGTAAATGGATTTGAGCCAAGTAAAACCCTACACCACCCAAAAGAGGGGAACATTGCATTTATTCTTGTACTATTAGTAATTGAAAAAAAAGAAAAAAGAAAGATTTCCAACAACAATGCTTTCCTTGAAGAGTTCTCCAAATGTCCCCAACAACCCAAGTTAAAACAAATGGGGTTTGTGTTCAAATATTCTCAAAATAGGGTTCTATTCAATGAAAGCCTAGATACACAAATGGCCGGAAAATGTTTGAAGGGAAGCAAACAACTAATTAGTTTTTTTACTTCTTTTGCATTTAAAAAAGTTCTTCAAATCACTGAGTTTTATTAATAATTGGCTCAATTTCAATTCAACATTGAAATAGGCAACCCTATGATACCAATGCAATTACAAAGAGAAACTCCACAATTTTGCATACATGAAGCAACCAAACAAATATTGTGTTAGTTATGGCCAAACCAAATAAACATGGCAAAAGATGATCCTGATCCTAACCAGTCTTGTGCATACATCAGAAATTGCACCATACCCCACGCAATGTCAGGGTGGCTCTTTAATCTCATAACCATCATTCTCCATAAATGAAAGCACCAGTAAATATCCATTCTCCACCAAAAAAGAAAGAACCACCCAAAAACCCATGGTTCTTTCATAAAAGCTGTAGGTTCTTTGAGTTTGGAAACATTTGGAACCAAAGGATATTTAAAAGAATTGGACCTGGAGTTCAAATTTTGATTTTGAAATTTGAAAAGAAACCAAAACTAGGGGTTACTAACAAACTCAAATACCCATGCATAACATGGGTCCTAAGTCCTAACCTTGTATGTGGTAAGTGTAACTCACACAACATTGGACCATGGCCTTCATTGTAATTGAAGTCACTAACTGCCCTTAGGCCTCCACTGATTTCTTTAGCCCCTAACCATGATTATAGACAAGTATACACTAATCTACTCAACTTATTTCTGGGGGTTTGAAGTTGGGGATAAATGACTATAAGTTTGGTTGGGCTAGGTGTCATAGATTTTTTTTTCTCCTGCCTGTGCTTTATGTTGGGTAATGCCTTGGAGCAAGGCATTCCCAAAATAAGCATGCCTTGGCTCTGCCTTGGGTTTAGGGTTTAGCCAAATTTGCCCTCAATTAAAGGGACCATAATGAATGAATTGGTTATTGGATGTTAACCCCTGGTACTTTTACTATATGACCAACATCAATTCACCCTCGATCAACAAATGATGGTGACAAACATATATGAAAGTGCCCCTCACACAACAACATATACTTGGGGCTTGGAATTGAAGGAGCCTTAGGATTCATGTCCATCTAACCAATCAACAACTGGACATTACAAGAATAGAATATACAAGGCATATAAAAATCTTTTCAATTCATGAAATTCATCAATAAATGTGTGAAGATTGATACAACAATCTATTAGTGTTACTTTTTCATCTTCACTTGTGTCTAGTACAAAATGTTTCAATAAACTTGATAACAGTGACTTGTTTGTCACTCTTGAATTTGGTTATCATTTTGGTAAAATAAAAGACTAATGAAGGTCAGAAAAGTTTAAACAGGGTCCTACCTTAAGATTTATCAATCAAAGCATAAATCATTTCTCAGTGTATTTTGAAGTGATTTCACACCATTGAACATGACACAGAATGTGTCACTGTTTTTAATAATTGTAAATATGTCCACAACCTCAAAATGGAGCCTCCTTGGTTCTTCTTGCATGGTCTTCTAAAAGGTGAATCACATAACTGATTGTAGGGGCTCCTTGTTGACACTGCATCATGCCATTAGACAAGAATTGTCCAATTATATCACATATCCTGCTGTCTTCTGACATTTTTGTACCTCCCTAATACTTGCACATTCTTGGTTGCTAGTTGGTTAAACATCATAAGTCACCCCCTTCTATGTTGGACAACATGACTTCTTGTACAATTGGTTATGTTCAATAAATAGTTCAAGCATGCTAGTTACCATGTACAATATTCTTGTGTACAATTGGTTATGTGTCGTAATTGACTTGAGCACACTATTATTAAGAATTGTGTTGACACTCGCACTTTCAAGTACTCATGGTAACTTGCATGCTCTTGCTAGTTGCCTAGTCCATAATATATGTGCACATAAAGTGCCTGGAAAAAATACATTATTGTACCTCACTCATGTTCAAAGTTAGTTAATTCATTACTAGAGCAATTGAAAATTTTGAAATTATTAACAATAGTCTGTCAAAATTCAATGAAATTAAAACCATTCCGTGCCCAAAATTAAGCAAAATTTACAATTTTGGGGCAGTCATTCTGGCGGTCTTTTTTTTCCCTCGTTCCTCTGGCTTGATCATGAAGCTTTTTAGCTAGCTTTCTCTCAAGCTCCATATCTACATTGTGTGGTTATGAGTCTCTTACATGTGGTAATTTCATGATTTTCATCTTGCAAGGTAGTGACATAGAACATGTCACTACATCGACCTAACTTAAGTAAGTAGGTTACATAGTCAATCTATGTAGCCTTGGGGAATATTAAGTTAAGATAACCCCATTGAACATATCCACATCTTTCACAAGGTTTGATCCTTGAAACCCAAGGATGAAGGCAAACACCCTTACCACCAAACTACCTTACTTGTTTTGAACATGTATTACAATGCATTATATTTATTCAATATTTCATTTTAAACATTACACAAACATCAACTTTGAAATTTTATATTTCATTGACATTTTGTTTAGATGAAATACTCAAAGTGTGTTTAATAATAATGATGATGATAATGTACACAATCATATTCATTTCCTTTTGAAAATGTAAAATCATTTGATCAAAAAAATGTTAAAACATCATTATTGAATAACATTTTAACAATCATTATTTTGAATTTTTTTTTCTAATAAATGGATTTTTTTGCTAATATAATATTATTATTTAGGTTAGGCTATTTTACGCTATTGTTGGTTATTTCATCTTAGGCTAATTTCACAATTTTACATTACTTTCAACAATTCTAAAGTACTTTTGGTTATTTAACCTTAGGTATTTTTGGCTATTCTAATTGTTTTTTACTATTTTAAATTATTTCATTTGAGGCTACTTTCAACTATTATAAGCTATCCTTGGTTTTTTTTGCTATTGTAGTTATTTCACCTGAAGCTATTTTTGGAGATTCTAAATTATTATATATTACTTTTGGCTATTTTAAGTCATTTCATTGTATCCTACTTTTGTCTATCATAGGTTATTCCACCTTAAATTTTTTTTTGGCAATTTTAGGTTTTTTTCTAGGTCACTTTTCATTATTTTAGGTTATTCCATGCTAAGTTATGTTCAACTATTTTTAAGTTACTTTTAGATATTCTAGGCCATCAACCCTAAGTTACTTTTGGAAATTCTAGGTTATTTTAAACTATTTTTAGATATTCAAAACTATTCCACCTTAAGTTATTTTCAATTATTATAGGTTATTTGAAATAGGGGTGAAAACACACTATGAAGGGCGGGGGGGGGGCAACTTGGGTAGTTTCACGATTTGTGCATAAAATATACATTCACAAATGTCATTTAATTTTGGGTTTCATATTTTGATTTTCACAAAGTTAATGTTATCTAATATTATTTGAATTAAAAAAATCAAAGAATAATGAATATATATATATATGGTATATGTAGTATACTATAATCCATTTTAATTTTTAAAAATTACACTAGGTTTGGGTTTGAATTTCTCAACCAAAAAATGCTTGAAATGAAAATTTTAAAAATGGCCCCATCACACATATCTTGTCATCTTCCATTTGAAAGTGATTATTTATCAAAATGATAATTTACCACATACTTATGGTCATCACCTTGAAAACATCCATTTGTGATATGATAATTATTAAACTTTTCACATGGTTCACAAACTTATTCCAATCACATGGAATCACAATGTTTAATATATACTATAAATTTCATAAAAACTAAAAATCATTTAAATCCGTTCTTGAGTATATTTGCATTTTTTAGTACATCGTGACGTTTATATTTTTGGCACAAATATATTTTAACATCACATTGTATAAAATAAAATAATGTAATTTTTTTGGCATTTGATTTCTTTGGGTTTTAACTTACCATAATATGAAAAAAATTTATTAAAATCTTACATAATAATGACATGGTTGAAGTTGAAACATGGGACCCTTAAAAAACAATACAATGTGATAATATTCTTGCCCTCCATGTAATGTGCTTTCACCCTAGGCTACTTTTGATTATTTAAAATAATTCCATCTTAAGTTATTTAAAACTATTATAAGGTATTTAAAATAAGCTACAATGAATTATTCTAAGTTATTCAACCCTATGCTATTTAAAACATTTTAGGCTACTTTTGATTATTACCAATTTTATTAGTGCACTAGCCAACATTGTGACCAAAAATCCATATTAGGTTAGCATTTATGTGACATAAACTAATTAATGACATTGAAACACCATTTTGGGGTTGCAACAAAAGCAAACACATATGTATAGAAGTTTTTCAATTGCATAACCCGTTTGTTTAATAATTGTAAATGTTTTAAGTTAATTAGGTTCAATATATAACAAATTGGGTTTAAAATGTATAGTCTCAATTCAATTATAAATGGATTACATATATACATAGTGAATTGGGTCCAATACATAATGATTTTAATTTTTTCAATGAAGTAACCATTAAATGTGTATAGGGTTTGTGGGTTTGTGAAAATTTCATAGGACCCATGAGAATTAATGGTAAAAATAAGGTTAGGTAATAGGTAATATGTATGTGGCTAACTAATAGGTATTTTTTCATGTTGATATGTCATATTGTTTTTTAATTAGTTAATTAATTAGGTAGGCTAGGCAATAGGTAGTAAATATTTCATTATGTTGTTCATGAAATAATGTTATGTTTACTTAATTAATTACGCTAAGTAATTAATCAATATTATTAAGTTGTAAATTGTACTTAGTAATAAGTAGTAGGCAATATGTATATGGGTTAAACCTATCTAGGGGACCTTGTTTGTTTTAGTGTTCAATATCAAACTTCATTCCAAAAAGGTTGTAATCTGGGTACCTATTGTTACCTCTATTAAGTAGTCTGGGGGGGGGTGCACCCAAAGTTTTTATTTTTAAATTTTGCTTTTGTTTTGAAGAAGCTACTTTGATTGGTCGATGACCAACTTTTTTGAAACATTGAGCACTCCCCCAAAATAGAAGCACAAAGGTGCTTTCCTTGGGGCCACCTTTATAGTTGATATACCTATATGAAAGTTCAACTGTAGGCAAAGCATGTGGGAAAAAAGTGTGGTATTATTGGGAACATCTTGAGAGAACAATTTGGGAACTTCATGGGAACACAATTAGTTGTTTCTAAAATTGTTTATCACCATTTTCAACTGGGGCTGCCTAATAATACCCCTGCTTAACAGGTGGGTGGGTACCTATTAAGGGTAGACCAATTACCCGCCCAACACTAGCAAGTGCCTCATGGTTAACCACCTCCCTCTTAACCTCAATGATTGAGCTCGGTTCATGCCAGCCTCAACTACTCATGGTAACCTGCACACTCTCTCTGGTTACCCTAGTCCCGTAGAGAAAGGTGGAGTGATGGGCGAGCAGGAAACATTCCTGTCCGAGTGTGGTTCACCTAGTGGGCTTTTTTCTCTTTTGTTTCCTTTTTTCCCTTTTGTTTGTCACAAATATGACATACATTCTATTGCACAAAAGGAAGGAACCAAAACACAACAACCTAGCCTCCAGGGACATGTCTTTCCTTTATGATGACCTCTGCCTTTTAGTTTTTTACCCAAATCAACTAACTACAGTTGCAAGATTGCACTTTTTTAAAGATTGTGCTACCATTTGCCATTATATGAATTTGGTGAATATATATATATATATATACACTAATTT
>Ga0209208_10004627_pt1 | contig 19440 bp, 13 predicted proteins | sample S1TSphfallax_3_FD_187694 | JGI IMG/M metagenome (GOLD analysis project Ga0209208, IMG submission 187694) | Host-associated microbial communities from peat moss isolated from Minnesota, USA - S1T2_Fd - Sphagnum fallax MG (SPAdes) (version 2) | ecosystem: Host-associated > Plants > Peat moss >... | reverse complement strand
CATTAAAAAAAAAAAGGATAATTGGATACTTGAAATTATTCCAAGCTTACTCTGGAGCAACACAACTAAAAAACCTAAACTGAAAAGGCCTGGTCTAGTACACTCTACACATGAAACGGGAAAAAAAATTAAAAATTAAAAATTACACACATACACCCTATATATATGAGAAGACAAAAAAAGGGAAAATTAAAAAAAGGGCTTTTAAAAGGTGATGGGAAGCTTGTTCTCTGTATTATCAGAGCGAGGTTTCGATCCTCGGACCTGTGGGTTATGGGCCCACCACGCTTCCGCTGCGCCACTCTGATGCTGGTGAACTAATCTTTGAACCCATATTATTTAGATAAAATTTGAAGTTACCTCCGCCCGTGTCCTCCTCTCATCTCCATTTTGTTCTTCTCGAGTTCCGCGAAAGTTTTTGCCCTTCAACGTTCCTGACGCTTCTCTTCGGCGGTTTGTTGTCTAGAGATTTGGAGTGTTAAATTCAGGAATGCAAGAAAGATTGAAACTCTCACACAGAGCTAAATTGAAAGGTAATATTTTCGTAGCAATGACAGTGGGGTTATGTTACATATGTCATGCAGTTTGTAGGCCTGATTGTGTGGACTTATCAAATTCTCATTAAGGAAAAATAAGAATGAAAATTTCTGCTTGTGAAATGAACCATTCTACATTCAGAAGGTCAGCAGCATGTACAAATTGTGTGACCAGGTTGAGGATAGATAGTCCACACAAGAATTTCTGAAAATTTATTTATTTTAGATGCATTACTTACTATGTTTATGTGATGGTGATGGCCACCGTCTGGCTTTTTCTTGTGATGAGTGTGTGATTTCTTGTCTACCTACAGCTTGATTTCAGATGGTGAAAGTTGCTCAATTGGTTGAGAGGGATGGACTGGCAGAATGATATGGAAGTAAAGGGAGTAAGCCAAATCAGTACCAATCCCTAACCCTAAAACTTTCTGTGCTTTCTCTACCTCTTTTTCAATTTTTCATGTAAAATGCTTTTCTTCTGAAGCAAATCTTTGTTGTTATGACTTGTGATAAATTTGTTGGACAAATGCTTGCATTTGAGTTGTATGATGTGCATGCATATCAGAGGATTCTTCAATGACAAGTTTTCACCACTTGGTGAATAAAAATAACAAGTTCAACTCGTGCAAAGGATTTTTGTGAAAAAAATGCACCAAAGTAACTAGATTTCAAGGAAATTTTTCTCTGAGATCACCATATTTAAACAATAGGTTTGAGCAAGTCACCAAAAAATATAGCAGGATCCTTAGATTTCCTACTTTCCTATCTGACCTGTAACCAAATTTGGCTAATTCCTTGTCTGGCTGATCACCAATGTGGCTACATCAGAAAATAAGAGGGAAAAATAAATATATACACAGGTACCATGCACATTATATCGTATGGAGCTTGCTAATCCACCTTTTCTTGTGGATATGTAAAAGGCTGAAGGATACAGTACAAGCTGGTTGGACTGCTAAATATATAAAAACAACAGAGGAACCATTTGAGGCCATTTATTGTTCTTTGACATACCTCTTTCTCTGCTTAGGAAACACGAGATGGTGCCAAGAACCCAGTCCAGGCAAGTAAACCCACAATTTACTCACTGTAAATAGATCATAGACAACATTGTGGAGGGCATGTGGAGGACTATCCAAGTCTTGTAATTGTCATAGCTTTCCAGCCGCTTGCTTAGGTGCCTCATCATTTCTATCACAATCAATGCCACAATCTTCTGCAACAGCAATCTTCACAATCAATGCCAAGGTAGGAGCCAGTCAGCACCATGACTTTTGCTTCATTTTCACGATCATGCTTCAGAAACATCAGCTTGTGGAGGAGATTTACCTCAAACTTGGCACTAATGAACTTCCAACAAATTTGCCTGTCTGAAAACTCATTATAGATTGACAGACATCTAAGCAGAGACAGATACCACGAATGGCATTGGTAGTTGGAAAAGCAGTTGCAAGCACTTTCACAGTAAGGAGAATTTATCAAAAATTGACTTCAAGAACTAAGCAAAAGCCTCATACTGTGTCATCATCCTACTCTCAACATCACTGGAGTTGGCAAATGCCTTACTCATCTTCATCAGAATCTGAACTGGCCCATCGAATATGGGTACTGGTTTTCTGGTCAGGAGGTCTCTGTTTGGTTTCCTGCTGGGAAGGACTCTGTTTCATAACAGCAGGGGTGGAATGAATTGTTGGTATGATCTCATTTGACTCAAATGTTGATGTGAAGCCTTTCATTTTTATTATCTTCCTATTTTTCATTTCTTTACACCAAGAAAATGGAAGACTTTTTCCAAAATCTAAATTTTGGCTCATGTGAGCATTTGACTGATTGAGTGGTTTGGTTTGGCTTCCTTGCAAGTTAGGCAAGGGCTTCACTTGGTCAGAATTGGGATGGGTTACCAGGTGAGTATCAGAGTGCCCAGAAGGAGTGAAGGCAGTTGCAAGAAGGGAAGGAAGCAATTCGAGAGAGCTTAACTGGGATCTGCGTATTACCATCCCATCAAAAGCCAGGCCCGCCTTTTTGTGTTTAGACACATCAATCTCAACATTCTGCAAAAACAACAAGGCCTTGTCTCTTAACAAGCTTATCATTCCATAGTTCTTCTGATACAGCAACCGCAATACAAATGTGGTTCAGACAAATGAGAGACAGTAGTGCATGATGTGGAAACTTGGGTTCAATGTCCACAACTCAATGTGGATCAACAGATGCAAGAACAATAGAAACAACGATCTATGGATCTGGTGGAAAGGCTTTACCTGTGGATACCGCTGACTGAAGTGGGTGAGGATGACATACTCAGCTGCCATTCGAAAGCCAATATCAAGGGCCTCAGATACAGTACTATGCCGTTTCCTCATTGCATGATCAGCCAGCACATCCTCAAATGTCGCTTCGTGGATAAGAAGAGTGCAACAAGCTCCAGCTTGCACCAATCTCGAACAGGGTCTTGTGTCTCCAGAGTACACAATAGACCACCCACATTTAGCACGCACCACTAATCCATAAGCTTCGTGGCAGTGATCAACTAGAACACTTTTCAGGCTCTGGAACTGTAGTTGCATGAGTACTTCATGTATGCGAGCTTGAGTCTGGTCTGTAAGATCCCCTGAGTCCCTTTCTTGGCTACAAAGGCCTCCAATGAGAGTGCTGCAGTGAACAAAATCGAAAGTTGGGTATTGGTAGCCATTAGCCACCCATATGGCCATCACCTGTAGTGAACATCTGAAATATGTCAATGGCAAATCAACAAGCAAGGTCTTCACAAGAACCTGGCACCTAGTTTCTCAAATTCCATCCCAAGCCCCACCAGGTGGCTGACCATTCTAGCAGACATTTCCATCCCAACAAACACACACCCAAGCAAACAGAGAAGTTAATGACAAGATTTCAAGGACCTCATGCAGGATTTCAATGCTTACCTCAAAGACCCATCTCTTTACAGCACTGGGCCCAAAGAAAATCAATGCTGGAGCTTGTGCAGGTCGCGCATGAATGAGTGACAAGATACCCAAAACATGATCTGCATGCTTGTGAGACAACCACACACACTCCAATGACATTAACACTGCACTGAGTTTTCCTACGCCAAACTTCCGGATCAGCTGTCCAAGAACCCCTTCTCCTGCGTCAAAGAGCATGCTACTTTCACCTAAACCTGTTTGCAAAAGAATGCCACTGCTCCCTCTAAATTTGCTAGGCTCTGCCGAACCTGTTCCCAAAAACAACAGCTCAAAGTCTGCCCCTGCTTGGTCCTGTGAAGCTGATGCGGATGCCCTTGTAGACATGAATGTACTGTCATCACATCCAGTTGGAGGTTTACTTTCACACAAGTTGTACTCTTTTGGATTCGATTGGCCTATTCCAATTCCATCAATAAGACTTGTGGCTGATACAGCAGATGCAGCTTTTTGTTCATGCCACTCATTATTTGATAATGATTTGCATGCTGTTTCCTTCTTATTCTGAAGTAAAAGATTCTTCCTTACAGTTGCAGCAGCCAACTGGTTCGCACTCACCACATTGGCTAATTTGGCACTTGCCATTGCTTCTGATTTGGCTCCTTGTAGCTGTGGTCTGGTCTCCAGAAACCTGTCTGGGATATCTTCGGTATTAAGCTCCTTTGGACACTCTGAGTGGTCAATGGAAGTCACCACTTTATTGATGCCTTTCTCAAGAACAACACGAGTGAGCAGAAAGGCCTCCTGTGATGATTGTCTGCCATCAGCTAGATCATTTGATCTCATCTTGGCCACACCCTTAACAGAAGAATCACATGGCAGAGGAAACATCTGCTTGTTGATTACATTCAACTTGGCTAGAGTCTCCAAAGATGAGCAAAATCCAAACTCAGGAGCTTCCCTTTGGACAACAACATGGACAGGTTGCCTAACCATTCCTTTCAGCCACTTGTCATAGGAAGCCGTCTTCAGGATGGCAAAAGGAGAAAGGTCAATGATTGCAGCAACAGAGTGTGTATGCTGGTTCTGGCTGCAAAGCTTTTCACAAAATATGAGAGGCTTTTGTCTGGATTTGGAGTCCAGTCCACTAGCATGTCCCTGCACACACTTTAAGACAGGATGCAAATGGAGGCTTTCCAATGACTCTGGGCTCCTACAATCTACAACAAGGATGCCTGTATTCAACTTCTTCAAGAAACAAACAAAGCCAAGCACAGTTTGAGAGCAAGCCTGACCCACAAAGCTTCCCAAAGTTTCCTTTCCTTCTGCAGCCAGTTCAACCCTAATATTGGCAACACTGGTTACCTCTCCACATGGTGACTTTGCATATACTGGATTTGCATTGTCTGAGATATCAGGGAGCTCATGTTCTAGTTTGTTCTCAACTATCCACTCATATGTTTCACCTTCATTCTCAACTACAGGTGTGTTACCCTGTGAATCTCCTCCATGACTCTGCCCATTAGAGACCACCTCATGTTGTGACCCCAAATCTCCCATCTCAGATGTTTCATGATGACCTGCTGCTCCTTTGAGCTGTTCTGGTTTCAACAACCTCACTGCATCTGATGGTTTACCTGATTTGCATACAAGAGGATGCCTGCCACCCAAGATGCAATTATCTTGTCCAGTCTGATAGAGGCACTCACTACTTCTAGTTTGATCTCCATGTGCTGCCTTTATGCGAGAGAGTGCTACATTATTCAAGCCTCTAGCCTGGCCACTATTGCTGGTAAAAATAGCATCCAAGTCAGAGAAAAGAGAATTACTGCTCAACTTCTGAGCATCATCCCCTTTTCTCCTCTTACAGTGATGGACTTCAGAATCATCACCTAACTGCATATGCACCTGGCTGATATCATGACTGACACTTGGGCTGTCACTCAGTTCTCCAGGTTCACGTTCATTCTCTGGACTCTGAGACCCCTGTCCAGACTTGAGATTGTTCTTCAATAAATCAGCACTCCCATTAGTGGTTCCATTTCCATGCTTCCTCAAGCCCTCATCCTTGCTGGAAACAGAGGTGTCATCTGAGCTTGTAGATTCTGATGTTTCAGCATCAGTATCATCTGAGCTTGTAGATTCTGATGTTCCCGCATCAGTGTCTGTTGAACCTGATTCACTGCTGCTGCATGTTCCAGACAGTGGACTAGGTTCCTCCCTGACTGTGGTGGGTTTGGAGGCATAAATACACCACGGACAACCAAGTGATACATCACCTGCCACTATGGGAACGAGGACAATGTGCTCATCTTCAAACACAGGAACCTTGCAATTGATCCCATATTCACTGACCAGAACCTGCAGAACCTTTCAAGCTCTCTTATAAATCCACATGCAAAAGACACACAAAGCTGAATCTACTCAGTGAATAACTCCCCTTTGCAAACAAAGTGACACTCTTCCTGGATGGCATATGCAAAAGCTCAAAATGATGAAGAAAGCATGTGCATGATCATCCAGGTGAACAGACAAGAAAGAAAGAAAAAAATTTAAGAGACAAACCTTAGGATGGCGCCATCGAAAGATGTGGCGAAGAGAGTGTCCAAATGCAGCTGTGCCCTGTGGTCCTATCAACTGCACTTGTCCATGCCCATCCTGTGCCAACCTGAGCAGTAGACCACCTAATCCTCCCTGCCATACAACAATGCAGACATTGGCTGACAGGAGAAAACACATGCAATTGGTTCAGACTAGGGTGTAGTAGTTGTATCATACAGCTTCTAAAATCCTAAAACTCTAAACCTTCCACTTGTCAATGCCCATCCTGTGCCAGCCGGAGCAGTAGACCACCTTATCCTCCCTGCCATACAACAACGCAGACATCGGCTAACAGGAGAAAACATATGCAATTTTTTCAGAGCAGGTGTTGTAGCTGTAATCACGCAGCTTCTAAAACCCTGAAACCCTAAGCACAGGACAAGACAAGAGAGGCGCATGCATGGGGAAACTTACAGCAGATTGAGGAAGAAGCGAGGTAAGAAGAACACAAGAGAGACGAGCGGAGGGTCGCAGCTTATGTTCCAAGGCCAAGCGTGCGAATCCTTCCGGCACATTGATGAGATACTGGGCAGCATCTTTGGGTGCTGACAACAATAACGCCGGACCTACTCCATCGGCAGCCGCATGGAGGACGCGAACCTCATATCGCGAACTCGACTTCATTGCAAGAAGACGATTGCCATGTCCCGCAGAATGAGACGTTTCGGGAAATCTTCAAACCCTTCACGCTCCATCCATTTGCTAAGGAGAGTCGAGGCTCGCGGACGTCCAACTCCTCATTCCACAAGTCTTGAGTTGTGAAAAAGTTCGTGAAGACCACACCCGCTTTAGAGGATCAATCTCGACTCAGGTCGAAGATTGTGCAATTTCTTCTTCAAAATTCACTAAACTCCGCTTACAAGAAGCAGGGTTTAAGGAATAAGCCTTCACGCGAAAAACCCTAAAAGAGGAAGAGGAAGAACCCTAACAACCCTAGACCCTAACAAGGGGTCCTCAACCCCAAACCCCCCCCCCCCCGGGCCCCCAAGGGGTCCTTAATTAAGGGACGATCAGACTGACCATATAACTGCATTTTTAGACCTTATCATTTAATTATAGCCTCTGTTTGAAAACCCATTTGAAGCGGAAAAAAAAGAAGGAAAAACCCTAGAACCCTACAAGGGGCCCTCAAACCCTGAACCCTTAAACCCTAGCCCTTAATTAAGGGACAATCAAATTGGCCATATAACTGCATTTTTATATGGTGCAACTCATAGAAAGGATTTTTGTGCAAAAAAAAAGTGCCAAACTTGCCAGAATTTTAGGAACTTTTTTGGGGTGAAATCATCATATTTAGCAAATAGGTTCAATAGTCGGATTCTTAAATTTTTTTTTACTTTCCTCTCTGACCTATAGCCCAATTTGGCTAATTCCTCTTGTGGATGATCACCAATGCAAAATCGATGATTGTTTGTTAGAGTTGAGTTGTTGGGTTGAATGCAATTTAAACAAAAATTGCATTTATGGTTGAAAATGTTATTTGTCATTTCACCCTCCATTGCAAATGTAGAAGAGCTTATTTTCTACACTATTTATTAATAATAAGACTTGGGCACACAGATGATGAAGCATTTGTCTTTGGCCTTGATATCAAATCTTGTGATCACCATATAATTCAATGGAATGGTCACACAAACTTCATCTTTACCGTTATAGGGATCCAACTCCCTACCTACTTAGGCCACCAACTTACTTACATAGGTTATAAAAGCTTCCTAGTTATTTCACTTGAACTCATTTGGGTACCCATGGGATCAAGGTCATTTTAGAAACAAATTCTCAAGAATAAAACTAATGGGCACCTAATGAAAGAAGTCCCATCAACAAGATTTTTAATAGACTATTATTAAATTAAGACACATTCCTTTCAAAATCCATTTTTGAACCATTATTTAGGGTTTTTCAAGTCCCTCTCTAGATGATTTTTCACACATGAATCATATGGTTGATTTTTTAAATTTTTTTAACAATTTTTTGTTCTTTTAATTTATTTACATTTAGTGTGGAGGAATTTATTGCTAATATGGATGTTGAGGCCTTCATGTGGCATTGATCACCACTACTAGTTCAAAGGAGTTTTGCATGGCAAACAAAATGGTGTCAAATTGTCAATCAATTGGTGGATTTAGATGTTAATGTTCGAGATGTGTTAGCAACAATATGCACAACACTTGAATTGTTTTCAATATTGACCAATTCCACTTCAACCCAATTCAAAGAATTGATAACACTTATGGTGTCAACTACCATTAATCACATGAGATCAATTAAATATGATTATATGCTTTCCAATTGACTATATAACTTGACACCAAAACATCTTGAATGTCATTTTATATTTCAAGCATGACAATGTGACCATGCACAATACATTCATGTGCAATTGGTCCAAGAATGCATCATGTGATGATGCACTTTTAATTTCATTATGCATTCATGTGGTTATTATAGACAAAGTTCAATGTCTAATGGCCAATGAAATGGTTGCATTGGGTATTTAAATCTAGGATTTCCAAGATTGCACTAGGTTTATTGATAGATCCTTTGTGGAGATCCACAAGCCATGGAATAATGGGGCACATTGAACTTAGGTCAATAGTAGAAAAAAATAATGTAGTTTTTAGGGTGTTGATTTTTTTTGGGTCAACAATGTTTAGTTGTTATTTGTTGTATGATAAGGCATTATGGGCACAAACAAAGAGAAACAAATTTGAACAACTTCCACAATCTCTAATCCCAAGGACTTAAAGGGGAAATCGTTTATTTATGGCAAGATGAAAATGCTTGAAAGAAGCCAAAAAATCAATACAAGGTTCGATGATATATGTTTAATACTATTGCTTATTTCAACCCCATTGTGTCAAATGATTAAGATGGAGATTATTAAACTGACCTTAGATGATGGCATTGCCCTTTTGTTGATATTGTTTTATGGAGGTTACATTCCAAGATTTTATGTTTTTTATATGGCTTTGGAACATGAAGACAATCACATTTAAGATGTCAATAACAACATCAAAGCTACCTAAGATGACATATGGAACAAAAAAATGAGACTTTTGTTAGACTATTAATTTTTTCAAATTCTACAACAAAATGTATGACATATGGGAAAGAATCATTGAATCAAATCATGGTATGAACATAAGAGGAAATAATTATAGCATTTAGATTTTCACACTACCCTTGTGTCCATTGTCTTTAATAGGCAAATAACAAACCATGCCCTTATCACATCGATTTGAAATGACATAAACAACAACTAAAAAGGTCTTCGTTGAATGTTTTTAGAAAGTAAGTTGATCATCAACTAGGGTCTTTGTATAATCCTTCATTGTTAATTCAAATATAAGCTTATGGACTTCCTTTTACCTACGGAAGGAAATTGAGGATGAAATTTCTAAAGTGACTAAAAGATATGTTAACATTTTGCATTAAAATCCATGTTGGTTTTCTTGAAAAATGGTTGCAAACACATTGATGAAGATGAGGAGTAAGATTAAGTTTCAGATCTTGACAAAGATTTTTGCTTCTAGTGGACCCTACCAATGGTTCAAATTTCTTTGAATAGATCAAACTTCACTATTTTTTATTAGAAGACAACCCCAAGATGATCTTTGAAAGACTCACCCATGTTTGTACATGTTGAGTGTACATAAACAAAAAAAAATGAAGGGTTGAAAATTTGGAACTTTAACAAAAAATCTTGACATGAACTACATCCTTCCCAATTGACATGTCAAGCATTGAATGTTTGAATACATGGATGATATGGAAAACCTTTTAGGGAAAAGCATAATATGTTTTCCATTGCAAATTTTTAGTTGATTATCTTGTATAATCTTGGGATGAAGTTTCTTATATTGATTTTGATGCCTTGTAACCTTATATTGTGAATGACATCATGAGATTGATGTACATTCCACAAATTCAAATGTGAATGCAAAAGGAGGTTAAAAAAACTTACAACACATGAAAACTTAATAGAATGTTGGTTACAAACTAGGGTTGAACATTGTGGACATGGAAACATATGCCAATTCTTGGGAATGGCAAGCATTTGACATCAATTTTTCAATAAAAAGTTTAGAGAAGTTGAATGTCAAATCTATGACATGGTGCAACCATCCATGGAAGACTCAATTGGGTTTTTTTCAAGTTGATTTTCATATTTTGTTTAAGTAAATCAATTTAATTATCATCTCAAATCATAGGGTGTCAATATTACCTACATGATGGCAAACATGGTTATTGATTGACAAGATGTTTTGGAATGATCATTAACATTTGTTCCTTCAACCATATTTGGAGGGAGGAGTTTTATACCTCTATTTGCCTATGAGATGGTTCCCATTGACAAACATAATTTTTTTACAAGGAGAAGGTGAAATGCCAACAAGTTGGAGATTCCCATTTGAACATGTGCCTCCCATTATGACATAATTTGAATATGAATTTTAAAATAACCCCCAAAACCCATGAAATGTAAAGGACCTAAACTCATCAATGAACATTAAAAATAATTATTTCATCAAGGTGGGCACATTAAGTGAAATCACTACCTATCAAGATTCAATGCACATGACCTCAAATTTCCCATGCACAAGTTGCCCCAATTCCAGAACCAAGAGAAATCTCTTCATTTGTGCCCATGGTTGAATTTGTTAATTGTAGATGGCATGAATGTGAATTTGTTGCCAAAAAAGGAAGGGTTGACTTGACAAGAACACACCCTAACAAAATTAATACATCTTTAGTTTAATGGTCACATAATCATCAAAATGGAAATGATTTGAATGCAACTAGTTAATTCCTAACCTTTGTAATTATATGATTCCTACAACATAAAGGCTATGGACCTCAAGGGATCAAATCACTCATGATTTCCTTTCGAAAATTAAATGGTCATGTGTGTGGCAGCTCATCACTCAACATCAAAGTTGGGCAAAAGTATCCTCAGGTGGTACCACTAAGAATGTCACACCTTGATTTTCCTAGACCCATCAAACTTTGAAAAATCATAGGAAATAATTAAATAAATATTTTCATACATTTTTTCTAACGAGTACATTTATTAAGTTCCATAGATTTTGAATTTTCAGTAATATTAATAATAATGTTTATTTTTATGTTCTTAATCAATGCATTTAGAAAAATGTCACATTGGTTATTCTCCTTGAACTTTTTTCTCAAGAACACAAATTTCAAACATGATTTGAAAATTTTCTTGGGAATTTTTTTCCTAAGGTAATTTGGAAGTCATTCTATTTTTAGGTATTTACTAGACAATTAGTTGAGTAAGTGTAATTAAGTTATGAATTTCCAAAGTTAAGGCTATCAATTTTTGAAATGGCACTTTTGATTGAGAATAATTTTTTTTAACAATTGATATTTTTTTAATTCCAAAATAAACTTCAAGCTAAATATTAGTGTTCATAATTGATAAACATGAAAAATATATATTATAGTTGTGAAAACATTTAAAATAAAAGGCCCATGAAAATGATTTGGTCATTTATGGTTCCTTAACCATTATTTGAGGTGCTTCGTAGTGGTACCACCCAAGGATGTTTTCGCCCAATTCAAATTTCCAACAGATGTCCTAATTCCATCATAACTTCCTATTGAACGTGGATAGAAAAAAACAAAATACTAAACAGTGCAACACTAAAACTCCATGAAACCCACACTTGTCCACATAGTCCATTCCTTGGAGCTTCTATAAAGGTACTTTCTCTTATAAACACAAGCATTCTAACAACTTTCCACAATTACCTTAACAACCCACAACAAGATGAACTTGCCGCAATGACTATTCATGATGTCCTAAACACCATCATCACTTCCCTTGTTATGGTCCATGACTTTTACAACTAAATCTTCTATTTATTTCTTGAAGTCCATGACACAACAAAATATCTACCCTAGAAAAGAATTTTGAAGATTAACATTGGGGCATTTTCCCCAACTATCCATACCAACAACACTTTACACATTTTTCAAAACAAAACTAGACTTGCACATCAAAAGAAAACTTAACTCTCTTGTGTCTACTGCCATCCTTCCTTGGGATCTTGCACTTATAGAAGTATTTAGGCCACCCTTCATCAATCGCATTGAAACTCCCCACCAACCATCTCCACACAACATGATACACATTTCCATCAAAGAGCCATCACATAAACAACAATGAACCTGTTCCATCACCAAACCCAAATAAGTAGTGCCACTCCAATTAAAAGCAAAACATCAAACACAAATAACTTACAAGCCAACAAAAACATTAAAAAACATAAAAAAAAACAACAGAAACTGGACTTTTAGCATCCACAATCCTTCATGATGCCCAACCATCTTGTAATTTGGCACCTTTTACCTCTCATCCATCATGTTTTAAGGTTTTCACATTCCATCCATTCACATCCACACCAAAAAATTAAAAAAATTAAAAACTTGGCATTATTTGAACATCACAAATTATACATTCAGTTGTAAAAGGTCTTATTGGAATTCAAGACCTTTGGCAAATGGATGAAAGATGTTTTTAGGACAAAGAGAATTCAATTGATGGCATTGATGTTTGGAGATGTATACACATGGTTTTCATTAACATTTTCGATGACTTGCATGTGCATGACATTGAAAGGTGTGTCTCTTCTTGGAACACCCTTTTCATGGACAACTAATTTCATTCCTTATTTGGTTTTTTTTTAGTACATATTATGTAATGATGGATGTGTACTTAATCATTGTAATGCAAGATTGCCATGGATGCAAAAGAGTTGGTGACATTAGCACATGGAAGCAACCTTGACAATGACCCAATGTCCACGTGAATGGACTTGTGAAAATCTACACAATCATCAATTGCTTGCCTTAGTTCAATTTTACTCCAAATTTTGTCATAGCCATCTCCAATGTTTTGGTTTTGAAAAAAATGTTTATTGCATTTCATTGTCTAGACGAAACATCATATATTGATCTTTTCATTGATGTCAATGTGTTGGATGTCTTAATTAACATCACAATGAACATGTTAAAATAATGAACCTATACATTTCAATGTGCCTAACATGTTGCTTTTCACTTTGTAACATTCTTTTTCGCAACACATGAAGGCACATGCAATTAATCATTTGTAGACATAATGCCACAAGTCAAAATAATTACATGTCAGTCATTGTTCACAATAGAATATAATGACAATGTTCAATAGTCTTTTGCACACATCATGGTCTAAACCAACAAAAAAAACATAATTATGAATGTTGTCCAAATCTAATGATTCATTGATGAACTTCTAGAATTTAATATGTTGATTAATTCATATGTTTAAATAAATGACGTGACTAATATGGGTGAAATTGTCATTATCAAACCATTAACATAATTAATTGTCAACTAAATCAAACCTTGTTGAACCTAAACAAATTAATGTTAGTTGATTTGAATGAAACTTTGTAAAACCAATAAATTGATACATGATTTTCAACAATTTTATCATGTGTAACTAAACACAATTTGTTTGTTATCCTTATTTATTTGTAAGGTTTGTTTATTTCAACTTGATTATTTTTATAAATGATATCCAACCATATCCATGAGTGTTAATTAATTTTTAACAAAATAGATCACATGTAATTCCCATGTTATTCTAATTATTTTAATTTTGATTTTTTATTAGCAAATATTTAGTTCATTTTCACCATTGATTTTTTTCATTAATTTTATTGATGGAATAATTATTTTTTCTCATGTAAAACATTACAACCCATTCATATATATATGCAACAAAATATTTTTAAAACTTGTATGAAAAAATGTTAAAATATTAAAATAAGGATCATTGATGTTTGTTTGATGCATTTAACCAAAAAAACAATAAAAGGCATACAAAGGATAAAAATTTGAACATGAAAACATCCTTTAAAAGATTATTGATATTTTTTATTATTTGTAGGTTGTTCATTAACAAAAATCTTTGTTTCCTCTTGCAACATAATATTTAAATCCATGAATGAACATGCATTAATAATCTATTATGTATAAAAATATGATAAAATATTTAATTTTAAATATATATGAATTTTTTATTAATGTTTTATTATCTAAAAAAGATATTTGTCAGGCTCGTCATTATTTGCTACTTGTTCATTGATGGACAATTCAATTACCCACCTTCATAAAAACAAAAAAATTAATTCCATTTTATTAATTTCATCATAATAACTAGTTACCTTGTAAACATCTATTAAGTAATCATTGATGATGTATAAAAATATGATGAAAACTTTTGGTGTAAGTATTTGAGCATGGAAACTATCCACTAGTAGAAATATAAACCCAATTCTTATTATTTGTTCTTTGGATTTATCCAAAGACTATGATTTCAAGTTTCATATATTTGCGCACCCTAATTTTTGAAAAGATGCATTGTTTGATTTTCATTTTTTTCAATGTCTTTGACTTTTTTTAAGACTATAACCAAAAAAAAAAAATGGTTTTGAAATAGAAACAATTGAGGTAGTTGTTAAAAAGCTCTTACTTTTTTAGAACAATCAAACCCTAATCTTTGTAAAAGATTCAAAGGTTTCTTTTTCTTCCTCTCTAACAACAAACCATTGTTTGCACACCTTTCTTCTTTCATCATCACAGTCATCAATTGCTTCTCTCTAGAGCTCTAGTGCCATTGGAGTCTTGCCAAAGCATAGAAGGCTTGAATGTTGAAGAGGAAGAAAAAGAAGAAAAAGAAGAAAGTGACAAAGATTATTTTGTTTTGGAAAGGTGTCAAAGCAAGTTTGTTGTGCTTCTTGTGGGACTTGTGTAGGGCAACAACAATCATAGTTGTTCCTTGTGCACATCAAAATCACATCCTAGCAAGAGCTCATCAAGACTAAGGTATCCTTCAAATCTTTTTATTTTATTTTAACAAAAGTTGGAGGTATGTTAAAGATCAAAAGGCCATAAGGAAAAGGAATTCACGACAGTACTTATTTGAGTACACCTATTTGATGTAGGTTCAAGATGATGTTGAACACATTTTTGAAGCGCACACAATTTAAAGAATAGAACTTCTTGTATTGTCAACATTGGAGTGGTGAATGAACATTGTGACACCCTTTTTGTACATTGATTAATTTTTCATAAACTTGGCATCAACAACACACTATTGAAGGCTTTTTTGTCACAAGTGAATGAGATCATTTTGGCGACTATGAGAGGTGTGCTTTCTTTTTTACACAAATCTTTCAAAGGTTTTTTCAACTACAATAGGGCTAGCCGGCCATCACCATCTACAAACCTTATTGCATTCATGAGGTTTTTTTTGATCAATTTGTAATTATCTACCATCAAATCTATTGTATTCCACATATTAGGCAACCCTTTAAACTAGGAAGATCTATGAGAACTACAAAACCTAATTGCATCCATGGTGACATGGGATATTTAAGGATGAGCCTCAACATGCAATCTGGAAAAGTATAATGTCTCAATCTTATAATCTAATTGGTTTAAATCGTGTTGAATAATTCTATGTTATTATGTTTTATGTTTACTATGTAGGATTAAATGGGTTTTGGATTCAACAAGTGGCAATGATGTTCAAACTTTTGGGAAGATTGGAAAGTGATACTTGAAAATACCATATGATCAAAAAGTTTGAGCTATGTGACTTCACTCCCATTTATGACTGGGCTTAAGCAAAAAAGGAAAGAAAAAAAAACATGTTTACAGAGGTGATCTAACCTCCATTCCTTCACTCACTAAAGGCTAGCTTCTAGCTTAAGGATGAACACAAAGGTTTTTAATACAAGAAACAAATATTGGACATATTGTCAAGTTAATGTCATTTTGTTTGTAAATTTTGCAAGAAAAGAAAAAGGCAAGAGAGGAGAAACTAAAAGTTGAAAACAAGTACATGTGGGCATTTGTTGATTGTGTGGAAGAAAAGGTAAATGAATGTGTATGTATTTGTTTTGTTCACACATTTGTGGTTGATCGATGGTATTTTTTATTGGTATGTTTAGGTGTTGAAGACCCTATCACTACCTTCCATGCTAGCCTTTTTATGCCACTTGGGCGTTTGTTTTTACAAGGGCAAGCTAAAATGAGATGAAGCTTACCATGCTAAGTGTATTGTAGTTTGAATGAAAACATTGATTCATTTTTTTGAGCTTTTCCATTATCTATGCCTCTTGGGTGCTAGTTGACATCATTACTTAATCTTTTGTTATTTCTAGAAATGTGCCATGAACTTTGGATGCAATTTCTTGTAAAGTTGTTTGTTGTAGGTTTTATGCAGATTATCATGTACATTAATCTATACCCACTTTGTGCTCCAAAATGTCATACTAGTTAATGTCTCCTTGGGTTCCTCAATCTTATGCTTATTTATAGGTTTTGTTGAGTTAACTAACATCATGGCCCATTCTTCCCATTACTATTAATGTTTGGACATAAATTTAATATGTTTACCTCCACCTAATGTTGGGAGTTGATGAAGTTAGTGTAGATGCTATGGTAGTTAGATGGTTAGTACCACACTCGTTGCCAATGAAAGTCTCTAAACATGTGTGTGGTTGGTGTTGTTGTTTTAATTGTTTTAACTTTTCTCTTATTTTCTTTTGTTTTTAGGTTGAGTTTCTTTTTTTTCCTATTTGTTGATTTGTGGTCAGATCTAGAATATCTATGCCTTATTATTATTTTTCCATTATATTGAAGTTGACTTGCAATTGTGAAAACATTATCAACACTTAGGAAAATATTATTTATGCTCATTGCCAAAAGCCAATAGTTGTTGAGGAGTATGGTAGCTATTTACTACCATTATTGTGAAGTTGGTGTTTTGATGTTTTGGGAGTATTACTAACAAGGTCATAATGGCACTCATTCATGTCTATTTTTTGCTTTGGTTGGACATAACATTTGTTTAGTTAGCTTATGTTTCTTTGAAGTTTTTTTTTGCAATCACATTCATATGACCTTTGTGATCTATAATACCAAAGCATATTTTTTATAAGGGTCTTGTTTATAGCATTGTGTAGTTTATGTAACAAAACTAATTATTTCCATGGAATAAAATGTGGAAGGAAAGGTATCTACTTGATTGATTTTCAAATGTGCCATGAGTTTTTTGATTGTTGAATAAAATATCTTACATTGAGGTGATGTGGAATGGTTTACTTCAATCCTATGATTTTGTTCTGAAACAGGTTGGTAATTTTCAGGTGGAGCCACCTAGTCTATTTTGTGGCCATGGTGATCATCCCAAGGTCCAATTTCCATTCCACTTTTTTAATTGCTTCTTAGTTATGTTCTTTCCTTGTAAGTTCTAATGTTCGTTGGGCTGAAGCAAATGGTGTTGTCCCTTTGTTCTTTTTGCGACATGTGTTCAATTATATTATATAGTTTTAGATTGTCAAGAAGCAAATCTTAACTTGTTTCTCCAAATAAATGTAGAGGATTGAGTTCTATTTAATATTTAAGGGTTTTAGGCCTTTCAAAGCTTGATAGGGCTAATCAATTTTCTAGGATTTTAATGTTGAATACATGTTTGCTATCATGTCAACATAAATTGTTCTGGGAAGTATAATTATGTTATATTATTATTCAATACACCACATGCATGCCATAAAAGCTTGATCCATTTATGTTTCTTAAAAATATTAAGTCAAAGTGATGAGAAAAGTGGAAATTGTTCATATAAAACTCGATTTGATTCATTGAGCTTTTGTTGAACAAATTCTATGAACTAAACATGCCTGCATATCAGTTTGGCAAAATAATTTACCCAAAGTTGACATTTTCGTTCAATGGTTGCATTGATTTTTATTAATAGTAGTTCACAATTGGTTGCAAGCACACACTGGAAAAAGAATTTGCTTGCATTACCTACATGAGTTCATTTGTTTTGGTGATCTGATTAGTTAATTCGAACACAACAACATTGTGTCCACCATACTAGGCACATGAGAACTTACCAACATCACGAAGGAAGAAACCAAGAAGACAGATGAAAGGTATGATAGTCTTTGCATGTGCAAATCGCAATCTTGTTTTCTTTGTTGTTGTGTCACTATTAGTATTTATAAGTAAATGTAATGAAAAAGTTATAGAATTGCCAATTAATCACTCTCTTCAATGATTCCATTTTCTTTACTAGTTTGAACATAAGAGGCTAACTTATTTAGTCATTCACCTTACCATAGCTAACTACATATGAGTGGTTGGTTGATTCTCTTAGACACCAAGCAAACATGAAAGGTTACTATGATTGTGAATAACCTTTCACAATTCTATGGAATTGTGAGGTGATGAGAGTAACATTCTTTTACAAGTTGATTATGGCAAAGCCCACATGATCATTTGTCAAGAGCATAACATTCATGACCATCAACAAAAAAATGCCTCATTATTTTAGTCCATATTAGCAAATACACTTTGTTGCTCCACTCAAAACCCTTTTTAAAACATTTATTTTGTGAAGAATAATGGCACACCTTACAAAGTTGCCATTGTGTGATTAATCCAAAGTTTTTTCCCTTGGTCATAGGGTTCTAGTTCATGAAATAAACATAAAACACATTATCTTATATTAAAATAACGAAAATTTTACTTTTGAAATATGTTGTATTAATTTTTAATCATCTTGAGTATTTTTGGCATATTATAATGTTGAATGATATTATACCAATTACAACATGATAAAAGATCACTAAAATATATTCTTTTCAACTATAATGTGTAATTTTACATAAATAATAATGTGTGTATTGTGGGCCTAGTGGAAATGAATTACATGTTATATGATAATTAAATGACCATGTAAAAAACCATGGAACATATTGTAAGATCACACAAACAACTAGGTGGAATATGAAATGTAGAATCATTTTGATAACCAAGTTGGTTACCTCAAACAAATTTAAAGGATTAAAAAAGGATAACTATAAAAATTCCCTTAGAATACAAAAAAATTACATTAAGAAGTCTCAAAACATCATACCAATGTTACAAAATTGCACAACTCTTTGAATCTACTAAATTGATTTGATATGCATCATGAATGTTTCCATTTTAAAATGTATTCCATAATCCATCTTATATATAAAAGCAACAGTGGTGTCTGTCTGTCTGTCTGTGGTGACAAACAGGGCAGGGTAGGGCGGCCAAGGCAAACACCCACCCACTGGACCTGCTCGCGGCCCGCAGCAACCGTCTGGGTGGTCTTCTTGCAGTGCAAACTTCAAACTTGCATCCAAATAAAAATATATATAATAAAAAAACTAGAATCTTTTTGAAAAAAAAAAAAGAAACAAAATAAATAAATAAATAAATAAATAAATACATAAAAAAAAAAAAAAAAAAAATAGAAAAAAAAAAAAAAAAAAAAATAAAAA
>Ga0209208_10004626_pt1 | contig 19440 bp, 20 predicted proteins | sample S1TSphfallax_3_FD_187694 | JGI IMG/M metagenome (GOLD analysis project Ga0209208, IMG submission 187694) | Host-associated microbial communities from peat moss isolated from Minnesota, USA - S1T2_Fd - Sphagnum fallax MG (SPAdes) (version 2) | ecosystem: Host-associated > Plants > Peat moss >... | reverse complement strand
TTTTTTTTTTTTTTTCAATTTTTGTTGTTGTTGATGTTTTAAATATTTTTATTTTCTATAATTTTCTATAATTTTATTTATCTCTGGTTTTTCTTGTTAGTTTTCTCAATATTGTTTTTGGGGTTTTTAATTTTAATTGTTCTTTTTTTTCTGTTTTGTGTGTGAGTGGGAAAAGGTAAACCCCTCCTTCGTGTGTTGGGCAATTGTTCAAACAAAGACCCATGCCACATGCGAGTGGGATCATTTGTGAAACAATGGATTACAAATAAAACCAACATCGATTCCCAAATCAGTAAGAATCTTCTTCCAAGTTGTTCATTCTATTAAACATTCGGTGTGGGTCCATCCTCACATGTAATGCCCAAATTAAAGAGGGATGAAAATTTTGTCAATTTAATTTGAACTAGGAAGGTCTCTTATGTAAAAGGCTTTACAAATGTTTGGGATAACCAAAATTGGACAAAACCTTCATCCAAAAAAATGTGAAAAGGAGATCATTTTACTTGTGAATTATCATGAATTGGAAATGATTCATGGTCAATAAATTCCATCACATTCAATTTTCATTTCAAATTTGAATTATGCTTCAAACATGTGTTTTTCAAAATATACTCATCGGGTTGTGTGTATGTCCACTTTAGAATTCGAGATACCACCAAAGAGGCCTTAATAATTAATTCGGTGAAAATAATTGACAAACTTGCAATTATACATTTGACAATATGTCCAATTTGCACAAACTGTAGTGGCACATTATCATAGTGCAAATGGACTATCATTGAAATCTATTGGTGAAAGTGAAAACAATTAACTTAATATTCCATTTTTGGACAAATACACATTTTGTACCATGCGTATGGCATCCGCGAATTTTTCATGCCACATTTTTTGTAGATTAGTTGAGCCTCTATGGATATAGCCCATTAACATTGGAGATGAATGTATGTAAAGATATCTACTTGTAAAAAGTTTGAATTTTATTTGTATAAAAACAAGGTTACTAAGACCCATATATAATGTATGTGCATCTTGCATTAAACAAAAAAATTGATTTGATGTATTGTTAATACATGAAGGTATTGTAATTGTAGTCCAAATGTTTGTGAAAGTTCCATTAAAAAACTTAAAGGCATGATTTTGTGCAATATACCCTCACCATAAAAACAATCCCCTATTTCATAGTTATTACTTTGAGATAGTTTATACATGCATGATGAGGGTATTGTGTTTACATTTTTGCTATGCAATACATTCAAGACAAAATGAAATATACTCCATCAACCCTATCCTTAAACTTAATACACCCATAGTGATATTGCATGAACTTTGATCGTATTTTGGTCCATGCAATACCCTAACCCTTACACACATGATGGTACTACATAACCTCAATAAGAATAGGATAAACCAAATAAGGGTATTACAATTAAACTAATTAAAAAAAAATAGTATTATGTGAAGTCATAATTAAATATTGGTTAATACCCATATTAAGGTATTGCATTTTTGAATTAGATTAAATAAAATAATTTTAATTGGCTTAATGGAATTGCAAAATACCAAAATGATCCAAAGGATATGCATTATCTTCAATCTTCATGAGGGTAATATAAATGTGAATATGGTTGGATATGATATTGTTAATGTGTCCATAGGGCATTGCATTGAAGCTTGAAGTAGTTCCAAATACCTCTTTTGGGACCTGGCATCAAGATCTCCTTTGTACCTTTTAAGTAGTTCCAGCTACTTACTTCTTTCGGGACCTGGTTCAAGATCTCGATCATGGGTTTTGGTGGTTCCAGATGGCTGGTTTCAGGATCTGGTTCAAGATCTCGATCCGTACGTTTAAGTAGTTGTTCCAGAAGTTAAAACTTTTAGTTAGTTCCAGCTACATCTTTCAGGACCTGGTTCAAGATCTCGATTGTACTTTTAGGTAGTTGTTCCAGATGCTTCTTAATTCGGGACCTGGTACGTTTAGGGAGTTCCAGATGCTTATTATTTCGGGACCTGGTGCGTTTAGGGAGTTCCAGATGCTTCTTATTTCGGGACCTGGTACGTTTAGGGAGTTCCAGATGCTTCATATTTCGGGACCTGGTACGTTTAGGGAGTTCCAGATGCTTCTTATTTCGGGACCTGGATTGGGACGTGGGGACCACAAAGGAGCGCAAGAACCCTGAGTGCGGCGCAGACTACTTCCGCTTCGACGGGTGCACTCGCGCGCGCTTCGATTCTCGGGCTGCAGCGGCATCTTTTTTTCTCTTGATTTCTTTGTACGAGACTTGGCTCCTTGTTTGCAGGGAAGTACCCGACCTTCGCTGGAGTCGAGATCTTCTTTTCATTTTTCCTTTGAATATTGTGTTTGAACCCTGTGAGGTGCAAGCGAAACTAGGTCGGGCGAGCGGGCGGGTGGGCGGGAAGGCAAACCAGGGTTTAAGGCGAGAATTGATAGAAGCAGCATTGAGGAAGCTGTTGCTTTGCAGGATTTTCTCTTCGTCCCTTGTCGCAGCGTAGCTGACGATACGGAAAATCTACAGACTTCCTTCTTAGTTTGCTGTAAAAGTTTTGAGGCCGTGGTGAGGAAACTGGAGAGAGAAGAAGAAGAAGAAGAAGATTGTTTGAATAAGGGAAGCAAGAAGGAAGTTCAGAGAAGAGGGAAAAACAGAAAGGGGACATGTTCTTATATAGCTTGTCGTTGCAGCGGGCGACCGGGATCGTGTGTGCCACTTATGGCAACTTCACGGGTGGCAAGGCTCAGGAGATAGTTGTGTCCAGGGGGAAGGTATTGGACCTTCTTCGTCCCGATGATAACGGTAAGCTGCAAACTTTGCTGTCGGTGGAAATCTTTGGAGCCATACTCTCTCTGGCACAGTTTCGTCTGACTGGCTCTCAGAAGGATTACATAGTTGTAGGCTCTGATTCCGGCCGAATCGTCATACTGGAATACAACAAAGAGAAGAATGTTTTTGAGAAGATTCATCAGGAGACTTTTGGAAAGTCGGGATGTCGGAGAATTGTGCCTGGCCAATATCTGGCTGTTGATCCCAAAGGCCGCGCTGTGATGATTGGTGCCTGCGAGAAACAGAAGCTTGTGTATGTTCTCAATCGTGATAATGCTGCCCGTCTCACCATCTCCTCACCTCTGGAAGCTCATAAGTCACATACCATTGTGTACTCTATCACTGGGGTTGACTGTGGGTTTGATAACCCTATCTTTGCTGCAATTGAGCTTGATTACGCAGAGGCAGATCAAGACTCCACTGGTGTGGCAGCAAACGAGGCACAGAAGCATCTCACCTTTTATGAGCTGGATTTAGGGTTGAATCATGTGGTAAGGAAGTGGACGGAGCCTATTGACAATGGTGCAAATATGCTGGTCACAGTACCAGGTGGAGGTGATGGACCGAGTGGAGTTCTTGTATGTGCAGAGAATTTTGTTATATACAAGAACCAAAATCAACCAGATGTGCGGGCAGTAATTCCACGAAGGCAAGACTTGCCACCAGACAGGGGGGTGTTGATAGTCTCAGCAGCCACTCATAAGCAGAAATCTCTGTTTTTCTTTCTTCTGCAAACAGAGTATGGTGACATCTTCAAGGTTACTCTGGATTATGACAAGGATGACCAGGTTACAGAGTTGAAGATCAAATACTTTGACACCATTCCTGTTACTTCAGCTATGTGTGTTCTCAAATCAGGGTTTCTTTTTGCTGCTTCAGAGTTTGGCAACCATTCCCTTTACCAGTTCCAAGGGATTGGTGATGAACCTGAAGTAGAATCATCTTCTGCAACGCTGATGGAGACCGATGAAGGTTTCCAGCCAGTTTTTTTTCAGCCTCGAAAGCTGAAGAACCTTGTCCAGATTGATGAGATTGAGAGCCTAATGCCAATCATGGACATGAAAGTTGCAAATCTCTTCGAGGAAGAGACACCACAGATTTTTTCTCTCTGTGGTAGAGGACCACGGTCATCACTCCGTATCTTGCGTCCTGGTCTGGCAGTCACAGAAATGGCAGTTACGCAGCTTCCTGGTGTACCAAGTGCTGTGTGGACTGTTAAGAAGAATGCAAATGATGAATTTGATGCTTACATTGTGGTATCATTTGTCAATGCTACTCTGGTCCTCTCTATTGGGGAGACTGTTGAAGAAGTAAGTGATAGTGGTTTTCTGGACACCACACCTTCTCTTGCAGTGTCTCTCTTGGGAGAGGATTCACTGATGCAAGTACACCCAAATGGTATTCGCCATATCAGGGCTGATGGGCGTATCAATGAGTGGAAAACCCCAGGCAAGAAGTCCATTGTGAAGGTGGGATGCAACAGGATGCAGGTGGTCATTGCCCTCAGTGGAGGTGAGCTCATCTACTTTGAGATGGATGTTTCTGGACAGCTTATGGAAGTTGAGAAGCGAGAAATGTCTGGTGATGTGGCCTGTCTGGACATTGCACCAGTGCCCGAAGGCCGCCAGCGATCACGGTTTTTGGCAGTGGGATCATATGATAGCACTATCCGCATTCTGTCTTTGGACCCAGATGACTGCATGCAGATTCTCAGTGTGCAGGCTGTTTCATCCCCACCAGAGTCACTTTTGCTGCTTGAAGTCCAAGCATCTAGTGGTGGGGAAGATGGTGCAGATCATCCTGCCAGTGTCTTTCTCAATGCAGGTTTGCAAAATGGAGTGCTGCTCAGGACAGAGGTAGACATGGTGACCGGCCAGCTATCAGATACCCGTACCAGATTTCTAGGTTTGAGAGCTCCAAAACTCTTTTCTGCACTGGTTCGAGGTAGATGTGCAATGCTTTGTCTTTCTAGCAGGCCTTGGTTGGGCTACATTCATCAGGGCCACTTCCTCTTGACACCACTGTCATATGAAACCTTGGAATACGCAGCATCTTTCTCCTCCGACCAGTGTGCAGAAGGTGTGGTAGCTGTGGCAAAGGATGCTCTTCGGGTTTTCACCATTGAGAGATTGGGGGAGACTTTCAACCAGACAGTTGTGCCTCTGCGATATACTCCCCGCAAGTTCATCCTTCACCCCAGGCCACAAGGTCATTCTCTGGTTATTCTTGAGAGTGATCAAGGCGCCTTCACGGCAGAAGAGCGGGATGCAAATAAAAAAGAAGCTGTGGAGGCTGCAGGTGGGTCTCAAGCTTCATTAGTTCTTTTGGAAAGTTTTCAGTCTCCAATTATCCAGTTATCATAGTTTGTTATGCATGTATGTTTCTATGCTTTTGCATGCTCAAATTTTTTTGGCATTTGAATGACATGAGTGTATGGCCTTCTGTGGTTCAGGTGGTGAGGAGAATGGGAAAATGGACACTGGTGATCAGGAGAATGGAGATGGTGAAGAGAATCAAGATCCCCTCCCTGATGAACAATATGGATACCCAAAAGCTAACTCCAACAAATGGGTCTCATGTATAAGGGTCTTAGATCCAAAGGATGCTACCACTTCCTGTCTCCTCGAGCTGCAAGAAAATGAAGCAGCCTTCAGTGTTTGTATGGTCAATTTCCATGATAACAAGGAGCTGGGGACTGTTGTTGCTGTTGGCACAGCCAAGGATTTGCAGTTCACACCCAAGAAGCAGTCAAACGGTGGATTTATACATGTATACCGGTTTGTAGACAGTGGACGGGCTCTTGAGCTTGTGCATAAGACGCCTGTTGATGGGGTTCCAACAGCTTTGTGTCAGTTCCAAGGACGCCTGCTGGTTGGGGTGGGACAGGTGCTTAGAATCTATGATCTGGGAAAAAGGAAGCTGCTGCGGAAGTGCGAGAACAAAAACTTTCCCAACACCATAATTGCTATTCATACTTATGGGGACAGGATTTATGTGGGTGATATTCAGGAGGTATGTTTCAATATTTGCTGTGCTTTCAAGATTTGCAACCATAGGGATAGAGGGCAAGAGGTGCTGATTTTTATCAAGACATGTTGACTGATATGTGGTGTGGTGAAAATGCAGTCTTTCCACTATGTTAAATACAGACGGGATGAGAATCAGTTATACACATTTGCTGATGATAGTTGCCCGAGATGGTTAACTGCATCACTGCACATTGATTTTGATACCATGGCTGGGGCGGACAAATTTGGAAACATCTACTTCATGCGATTACCTCAGGATGTTTCTGAGGAGATTGAAGATGATCCAACTGGAGGCAAGATTAAGTGGGAACAGGGACGTTTGAATGGTGCACCCAATAAGGTTGACGAGATTATTCAATTTCATGTAGGAGAGGTTGTTACCAGCTTGCAGAAAGCATCACTTATCCCTGGTGGAGGAGAGAGTGTGCTTTATGGAACAGTCATGGGGAGTGTGGGAGCCCTCCTGCCATTTACATCCCGTGAGGATGTAGACTTCTTCTCACACCTTGAGATGCATTTACGACAGGAGAACCCACCCTTGTGTGGTCGTGATCACATGACATTCCGCTCAGCTTACTTCCCTGTAAAGGTGTGCATGCACTCACATCATCATTGTTGAAAGGAAGGTGTAAAATAGTAGTGAAGTTGAGATTTTCTATTCATTCATGTAAACAGTCATACATTGTGAAATGCAGTTCTTGTTGACCATCTTTCATGAGTGCATGATGTGCATGGTGCCTTCTTTCATGAGCAAGTTTTGTGACACGAAATCAGAGAAGGGCAAGTTTTTTTCTTCTCAAATCCATATGTTATTGTTGGAAAACTGTTATGCATTCAAGAATCTGACAACAGTAAGGTGATGGAAATTTTGCAGGATGTGATTGATGGGGATCTGTGTGAACAGTACCCTACACTTACTTCAGAGTTGCAGAGAAAGATTGCTGATGAGCTAGATCGCACCCCTGGGGAGATTCTGAAAAAGCTAGAAGATATTAGGAACCGGATCATTTGAGGAAATCTTCCCCCCTCCTTGCAGTTTGTCTTACACATAAACCATGGTTTCAATGCTTTAACTGTTTAGTTTCTGTGGCATGACCTTGAGTTGTTTAGGTGTCCAAATCCTCAGTGTCATTCCTAGCCACAGAAGAATGTACAAGGAGGTCTGCACCCCCTAAAACAAGAGACATAGGAATGTAGGTAGAGGACAACTTTTTTCCCTGCTTTTTTATCCACGGTGGCATGTTGTAGAGTTGCTGGTGGGAAAGACATTTTCTAGTTGCAAAAGACAGGTCACAAAAGTGCTCAGAGATTTTTTGGCCATGCAGGTGTGTGACATTGATCAAAGACAGTTAAAAGAGGCATTGCTTTCTTGGGATTGATGTTGTCAGTCCCGGTTGTACCTCCCAATGTGAGATACTTTTACCTCATGATGTGAGATTCAAAAGCATCTCCCGTACACAATCAGTGCACTGGTGGTTTGCAACAGGACTTACAGCAAATTTTGGGTTCTATTTTGTATTTCTTACCGCATGTTACTTCATTCATCACCTCACTGTCCTAGCTTAAGAGCTTGTAATTGTCCTAGAGTAGACACAGACTGAGCTCATCATTACAGCTTAAGAATTTAAGAATTTGCAGGTGTTGGAGCTAAATATATGATTCTTTCTGTCAGCACCAAGGACACCTGTGATACATATAGTGATTTGTGTCTGAAAATTGCCTGTGATTTTGGAGTTAACATATGATTTCTTCTCTAGACAATAATGACACTGACAAATATGAGAGAAGTTCAACGATTTGCATCTGAAAAACTTCCATGAGAATTCAGTGAATACCATCTGCTTCTCAACAAAGAGAAAATTGCATAAGTTTTTTTATGACTGCAACAAAATACTTCAATTGTATGTAAAATGTGACTACAAAACATTTTGATTTTGCATGATTCTCTGGAGAGAGACGTTCTTTGAGAGAGAGAGAGAGAGAGAGAGAGAGAGGACAAGGAAGCAGAAAGTTGGAGGATTTCTCATTATTTGTTTGGGATGAGAGATTAGCTTTCCAAAAGGAGATTTAGGGTTTGAACTCTTCTTCTGCAGTGTAGAGCGCTTGTTTGATTGTTGTTTTGTTGCTTGGATTCTGCGCACGCGAACATCCACGCCCCTCTGTTTTCTGCAAGGAGAAATTTCTTTTTTCTTTTGCCGGATCCGTTGATCGAGGAGTAGCATTCGTGGTCTTGAGAGAGAGAGAGAGAGAGAGAGAGAGTGTGTGTGTGTGTTTTTGTGTGGGTTTAGGGTTTTGGAAGGGTTTGATGGCGCAGCAGCAGCAGCAGAAACCGGGGGAGAAATCCATGTCTGCTTCTTCACCCAGTGAAGCTCCTCCAACGGCTGCTACCTCCTCACGAGTTGGTGCTGCACAAGAGTCGGGTTGGGCTAGACCTCCATCTCGGATGCAGCAGATATTGTGGAGTGGAGATAGACGTGCTGTTTTCATCGGCGTGTTGTCTGTCTTTGCGCTCTCTTCTATTCCCTGGCTGTACTTCACTAGAAGTATGTTTTTCCCCCCTCTTTCCCTCTCCTCCATCTCTTCTTCTTCTTCTTCTTCTTCTCTGTTGGACATGTTGACATGCATCATGCAGCTTGGAGTTTGCCAAAAACAAAAAAAAAATCTGGTTTCGGAAGCTTAGAGAACCATCCCTCCAGCTCGACCAGCTCACTGACACCATCTCCAACTTTCTTTAGCTTACTTTGTCGATTATGTCAGATCTATTGCTTCCATTGTTATGGTGTGCATGGATTTTGGTAGCAAAAGATCTGCCTGCCCCCTGTGTTCATGCAACCATTGCCATATCCTTCTGATGCTTTGCACATGAGGTAAAGGGATGTAGTAGGCATATGCACATATTCTGCTGTATGACTATATATCCATTACTGCCTTGATCCTTCTGATTTGCACATGAGGGTTGTGGGATGATTGCATCCTACTCTGAGGAGCTTTGCAGGGAAGCTGCAGTCTCTGTATGTGCTTGCAGTACAAGAAATTTGGTTTTTGAGAGATTCTGAAGTAATATAGTCACTCATTATGGATTTGCAATAGCTGGAATGTATGCATCTTGTGGTATCTCAGGCTTCTGAAGGGAAAAAACAAAATCTCCCATAGCTATAGCCAGACATACGGCTGTCTTAATTTGATTTTAGTCTCTTTGAACTGGATTGTAAGTTGGGCTCCTTTCCAGTTATTGCTCCAAGCACATATTGTGTGGGTGCCGCCGCCACCGATTGATTGTTTTTGTTCTCAACCAATTGTCAACACTCTACTGATGTCTTTTTGAACCTGAATGACATGCAGATGCAAAACATGACTCACATGCAGACTACATGGATAGAGCAGAAAGAGCACGTCGTGAGCGCTTGTCTACATCACCATCTAGTACATCATGATTATCATTGTGAATTTGGTGGCTTTTTGATAGTATTTCTGTTTTGAGCAATTTTGCACTTGTGTGTAATACAAGTAAGTGATGTTGAAGAGGGCCAAAATCAGAATGGCAAAAAATCTGTGGGTATGTGAATTGAGTGAGTTGGTACATTTTTGGATACCTATTATGTAGGGCTGTGTCATCATAATAAGAAGTCAAGGATAGTATTGCAATGTAGAAAGGCATCTGTGGATCAAGATATGTGCAAAACTGTGCTGCACAGATTTTAGGGGTGACAAGAGTGATCCATGCAAGTTGGGGATGATCATGTCTCCAGTTGGCCACTAGTTCTGATGTGCAACAGAGTCACCATTGTATCCTACTACTGCAACCATCTTGGATCAAATGCAAAGCAGGCTTCAGATTTAGATTTCACATCGCAGTGATGCTTGGGATTCTACAATGTGTGTTCTTTGATCAGATCAGGATAATAATAAATTTTTAGTTACTGATGAGTGTCTCAAGAAGAAGGCCAAGGAGGTCCTTTTTTCTGAATCCCACAGATGTTTCTTTTGTAGTATAGTGGTGGTGGAGTCATGGTTTTTGCATCTCCTGCACAAGACTGTGATTACTGTGTGATTACAACACCTTGCTTTTCTGACACTGAAACATGGAAGCAGAAAACCAGAAGATGATGACAAGCACATTCAAGAGTGCAATTTGACATTACTATTCATCATCCTCACCTTGCTAGTCATCCTTATCCTGCAAAAGTCTTGAGAAACTTTACATTTTTTGTTTTACACCTCCCTTCAAAGATCAATCTCCTCTGCACAAAACACAAATTCCCTGGTTGACAACAGCATGGAATAAACTGTTTCACAGATGGGACATGAAAGCCAAACCCTTGCCAAAAGCATTCAAAGAAGGTATTGATTTGTCTTTGCAACCTAAAATGGAGATTCGGGAGGAGGAGGAGAATGTAAACATTTCTGATTGTGTTGCAACCCTAAAATAATTCCTCTGGAAAATCATGAATGAGAATGGTGAACTTGCAAACAACATGAGCATTTCAAGAGTTGCAACAATATCTGGGTAACGGATTTGCGATTACCGAGCAAAGCTTGATGTGGAGCTTCCGAGACACAATTAGGGTTTTCCTTGCTCTCCTTCGTTGCATTCACAATGGCGCAGCATAGAATGGACACTTTGTGCGGGAAGCGAAGAGTAGTTGCACTGTGCGTGTGTGCGCGCGCGCGCGCGTGGAGCAAATAGGGTTTGCAGGAGACTATGGAATCTGAGAAGAATAGACGGTGATGACGATGATGCTCGCGCGACAAGCATACACAACTGCACAACTCTTTGTGTTGTTTGAGTTTGCAGGGTGGAGGATTTGGGGGGTGGGATTTTAGGGTTTACAGAAAATGGAGATGGGGGAAGGAGGAGATGGTCGAGTGTTCACTGGAAGAGCTGCTGGCGTATTGAAGAAGAAAAAGAAAATGCATGAATTGGAGCAAGTACGGGAGCTTCCTCCGCCTCCCCTTCCTCAAATCATCCCTCCGCGCTTTGGTGTCCTCAAGAAAAAGAAGAAGAAGGCGATACCTGAAATGGAAGAGGCAGAGGAGGATTTCGCATTTAGAGCACTTTCTCCTCTTCCTCTTCCTCCTCCGCCTGCTCCTCCTCTTCGTGTTGCTGGTGTCTTGAAAAAGAAGAAAGTGAACAGACCTGTGCAGTTGCAGTCTTTTGTCAGAGGTACGAATTGCAGATCCGAGCAAATCTGGTGTTCCACCTCCAATATTTTCTAGCCCTCTTTGTGATGTTGTTCTCACTTGTTGTAGGTCAGAGGACGTTTTCTTGTTGGAATTCATGGGGCACATGCAGGATCCATCTTTTTTTCTTGGTGGAATTCATGGGGCACATGCAGGATCCATTTTTTCCTTGGTGGAAATCATGGGGCACATGCGTATCCATCTTTTTTTCTTGGTGGAATTCATGGGGCACGTGTGTATCAATCTTTTTTTCTTGTAGAAATCATTGGGCACATGGAGATCCCATCTTTTTTGTTGGATAAAATTCAGGGGCTGAGTTTGAAGGTGAGGGAATCCATGTGGAGCATCCTGTTGCTGCAGTAGTTCCATCTAAGCTTGTGAAGCAGGAACCTCGAATCAAAGGTGTCCTGAAGAGAAAGGCTATTATTCCTCGGGAACAGCAAGGACAAGGAACACCACACACTTCTTCCCCACCTGCAGATCCTCCTCATGTTACTACTGAGCAGCCCAAAGGTGAAGTTTCTCTCTCATCCCAATTCTCCAAGCTCTTACCATTTCTTGAATGGAAAATTGCTGCTTTGGTGGAGATATCTGATGGTTTCTCGGAGTTCAATTTTCTTCCTTCTGTATTCTTTTGACTGTGGGCATAATGGTCTTCAAGCTGAATTGTCTGTTTACAAAGTTTTGTGTGGCTTGTGCAGTTGGTGACAAGAGGAAAGCAATGATCAAAGAATTAGCAGCATTCTATCGTAATGAGTGTCAATCCTACTGCCGGCAACTCCTGACTCTTCAACGTCAGTGGCGACAGGTGAAGATCCTTTGGTCTTATTGGGATCCTCTTCAAGATTCTCGAGAGAGTGTTGGTTACCTATAGGGAGATGCAAGAAGCATGGTTTCACAATCATAATGTTTGAGATTGGAAGATAAGCTAATGCTCTGTGATGGTTGTGTGTTATGCTATCACAGCCAGAACTTCAGGGTGTGAAACGAATTTCAGTTCCTTCCCAAGCACCAGCAGATGTTGAACAGCCTCCACCGGTTCCACCTGTACCCAAGCAAGAACCTCAACAGAAAGTGGGGACTTCTGATGCTCGCAAGCCTTTGAAAACAAAGCCAAAGGCTGCCCCCTCTATTGCTGAAGGTTCAGAATACCTGACATTTTGCCATGTCTCCTTTCTCAATAACCTGTCTTTCAGTGGCTCTGAAACAATCCTCTCAGAATCATTTTGCACTGCAACTTCAATCTACAACTCTGAAGTAAAGCTGATTTTGCATGTACAATTGTGCAGTGAAAAAAGAAAAAGAAACCCTCCTGCCAGTGGTCCCTGCCAAGATACCCTTGCGCAGGCGGGTGGGGTGGACAGCCAGTGAACGGGACTCAGTGCGTAGGGGTTTGATGATGTTTGGGTTGGGCCGGTCAGAGAAGATTCGAAGCTCCATGCGGTCCATGCGCAAGCTTTCACGCCATGGGCTAGGAGACATAGCTGACAGCTCCTGGGAATTTGTGCGATGCTGTGCACTACTTGCTGAGCCCAAGGAGAAGCAATATGCCGAGAACCGTTTGCAGGATGCAAAGGAACATGGAATTGAGATGGGTAAGTAGTGTGTACAACGCTGATGTGGGTGCTTGCAACAACTACAGAATTGAACCCTTGAGAATGGAAAAGGGTTGTTCTTTTGATGGAGTTGATCATTCCTCTGGTCTTTGTGTATATTCTTGGGAATTTTAATCTAGCAGGGCCTGTTAATTTTGCAGGTCCAGAAGTAAGTGAGCGAGTAGGGGAGTTTGATAAGATGGAAAAGAATGCAACAGTTTGGCTGAAGCGGCTGAAGCTCTTAGACAACCTTGCAGATGTGGTACGGATTTGTGCCAACAAGGAAACTCGGGATGCTGCATACAGAGCCATTGATCTTTTGAGGGATGCCAGTATTCCTACACCCTGGTGGGGGAGGGATGCTGACCTTGCTTTGCTGTCTGGAGTATATAAACATGGGTTTGGTAACTATGATTCCCTGCGTAGCGATGAGCAGTTTGCTGAGGCCTTTAAGCCAGCTTTCAGACCAGTTGTTGAACAGGTGAGGCAGTATTCTTGCATTTTATTGCTAGTCTGTAGGTATCTGTGTACAGAGCAGAATTAGACAAACTGGAGTCCTGTGATGTGCCACTGGACATAGGTAAGGTTTGTGGAAGAACTGTGTTGTCGTTTGTATGAAAATTTGCAAGGATCTGTTGTTGATATGTTGAAGTAGGAAAGGAGGTACTGCTTTTGTCAATAAACAATAGTTTTTCTGAGCTGACAACAGAAATTCTTGCTTCTAGGCTGATGCAGGTACTGATGAAGACACAGATTTGCAGCTTATAAGCAGGTTCAGCTCTTCATCCCTGTGCTTTTTTTTGTCATCCCAGGGGTATCTAGAGGCCAAGGCAGGGATTGACTTTGACACTTGATCTGGAATTGGGCTTTTGATGGGCATTATTAGAAGGCTACACAGTTACTTTGAGATCAACCCTGCAAGGCAATCTTTGTGCCTTAGTTCATGTGACATTGTAGTCTCTGTCCTTTTGTTTGGTATGATCAATCCAGCATGACACCAGCTTGCTTGAAGTCATGCTGCTGTTTCATGTTTTTTTTGTTTCGTAAATGGATGCAGAGAAAAACCTGACTGGCCAGAAGCCAACACTTTAACACGCAGGCTTAAGCGTTTGGTGGATCATGTGCAGCGTGTTGGTCACCAGGTACTATGCATCACCTTTAGATTTTCTTGGCATTTAAATGAGGTCTGTCGCATTCAGCTATGCCATCATGTTCTTGATTTTCATTTATCCTGTTGTGATATTTACTAGGGTCATGTTACTAGGAAGTTATATACTGGTCGTGAAGAGCCGAGAAAAACTTAAAAGACTTGGTATTGTCTGCTCAACTGGTGAATTTGAGGGAATATGTGCAGGTTGGTAAAATACCCAAGGCTGCTGATACAGGACAAATTGCACGTTCCCAGAAATGGAGCAAGAGGGATAAAATGGAGTTCCTCAGATTGCTGATGCGATGGGGCCTCCCACTGGTACGTTTCACATCTGAAGTAAATGTTTTGCCACTATGTAACATGCTGAAATGCTGCCTTTGTATGTAAGTGGTTGGGATTACCCATACCATTCATACTATTCCCTTGTATAATTCTGTAGATTCCTTGATCTCTGCAAAGGATTACAGAAGTTTGAGGAGTCCATCTCAAGGTCTGTAAGCTTGGTTGTTATTCACATCTTGTCAGTAATCCCAGTGGGTGAACAAGAAACACTTTCTAGTAGACAACCACACTCATTCTTGTTCTATTACATTTGAAGTTTTGTTGTGGAGTTTCCTTACATATTTACTTGCCATATCTGGTGAAGGTTTTTGTATTGATGGAATTGGGAATTTCTGGAAGGATGCTATGTGAATATTGTGATTGCTATTCACCTTAAGGGTTCATTCATGTCTTGTAGGTACAAGGGCGATCCAAAGTCAGGTGGCAATTCTTCACTGAGAAATCAACTACAGTGTCATTGAAGAAGAGGAGTGATGCAAGCCTGGAAGCATGCTACCGTGACATATATAGGGAAATGAAACAGATTCTTGACCATCCTGATTCACAGCTGGAGTTGGCAGCAGAGAAACCAAATTTGAAGGTGAAGCAAAGCATACTTTACCTTGATAACTTGGACCTGTATGAGATGGTTTTGTCCATATCTTTTTTTCTTTTTTACTGGTTAGTTATGTTTAGGGGAATAATATGGTGTTCTGTCCATAGTGGAAAGGCAAGGTAGTGCATTAGAGCATCTACTTAGAAAAGAGTGACTTGGATGAGTGAGTTCTAAGCTTGATCACACAGTCATTTGGACACTGACATTGTTTCTTAACAGTAATGTCAAAAGTGTATGGTAACACCAGAGGGCTGGGGCATTCCTTAAATAACAGGTCCCCAAGGCCAGAGGCTGAGGGCCTGTTATTTCGGGGATGCGCAGCCTGAGGGTGTTGCATGGCATAAAGCCAGCTCAATGAAGGCCTGATGAAGGCATGTTATCACCAATGAAGGAGCATAATTCCTGATAAAGAAGCTGAACTCCCTCCCAGGAGATGGGAAGGAAATTCTGTTTTATATAAAACCCACTCTTTGTAGTGTTCAAAATCTGGCCAAGTGCTTTACTTTGCATGAAATGGGATTATCATTTCTGCACTTTCTTGTTTCTGTGGGTTTCTGAGCAAACATCTGGGTATGGTTTCTGTTTTAGTGAGTAGGTCAACAGAAGGCATGATTCTTCTAGGTTTCTCAATCTATAGAATTCCTTTGTATCCTCTGCATTCTCTTCCCACCAATAAGGATGAGTGTTTGCACTTTCTCAATTTGGAAGGGGATAAAGAGAAGAAGAGTAATTTTATATGGGTCCTCCTTTGAACAGAAAAAGAGGAATGCTTCGACAAAGAAGGTCACTGTCAAGAGTCCAAATTCCAATGTGCTTGAACAGTCAGCATTCAGTACCACTGTTTCCCAAGTACCCGTGGGACCTCCAATCTTGAATGACAGCAGTGCGGTCTGAATCTTAACTCTGAACCTAGTTACTTTTTTTTGCCACCATACATGTATTGGATGAATGGAATTTGCAGGCTTTGCTGCAGCAACACTATGCCACTACAATATTGTGTTGTTTTGCCACCATTATTTGTTAGCAATCTTAACTTGTTAATCAAGGAATGCTAGGATTCTACATAGATTAAGCTGACTGTCAGGGGATTTGCTAAAGCCCTCTGTTGGGGATTTGCTAAATGATTCAGATGAGGCTAAAAGAGAGGCTGGAGCTGCTCGACACACTGCAGCAGGTGCCTGAATCAATTGAGGATGAGGAATGGAGTATGCTAGGTCTTTCCCTGCACCACAGTCATGATATGCCCTCATGGTGGCAAGCTGGTTTCCATGATGATGGTCTTGTCAAGGTAATGGCTGAAAGATATCCGGTACTGGTAATCTGGTAGCTCTCATTATTATTGCTTCCCAGTTAGGATTCAGCAAGTCATAGTATGGAGATCCAGATTTTTTTTGACATTCTGCAGTTCTGTTTCTGATGAAAAAGTTCTGTGGACCTCTTCACAATACATTAGGCTGTTTCATGTTGAACCAGGTGTATCTATGAAGTTGACCATTTGGTTTCTCTATTTGATCATTCTGTTTACATGCTGCACATGGCAGGGAGTGCTGAAACATGGGTTTGGATTCTGGGACGACATTTTTGCAGACACTAGCTTGGGGTTTCCTGATGCAATCGGTGATTATTTTTCCATAGCACAATCTTCTTTTTGTCCTGCAGTAATTTTAAGGCCCCTGCCTTCCTCTCAGGACACTGTTTCAAGCTGTCATCTGCCAGTCTGCCTGCCTGTGTGTTGGGTTTGTCTTGTCCTAATGTAGAAAATTGCTTAATGGTATTTGTTGTCTGGTCATCTGATGTGCAGGTGTTCAGGGTGCAGATGGAGGAGTAGTTCCTTATCCTAAACCTACACCCAAGGCATGTCTGAAGAGGGTCAAGTTTATAGCGAACAACCTACGGCGTCAGCTTAGAAAAGTCAAGGTGTGTATGTTATTTTATTCACACTTTTGGGCTGATGAGACAATCTCCAAGGTTTGCTGCAGGTCTTCCAGAAATACTGACAGGCCAGCTTGCTCCAGGTGATTCAACCACGGCGTAAGAGACCAGCACCTGAAGGGAAGGAGCCCAAGGAACTGAAAGAGCCAAAGCGATTCAAATATGCTCGAGCTGTTGAGGTCCCCCGGGATGCAGAAAGCAGGCCAATCCTTCCTCTTGTGTTGACAGATCGCCTCTCACTTGTGGATCTTGTAAGTACAACTCACTTCATGGAGGACTGGTATTCTCATGAAGGTTTTTTGCAGTAGAGGTTGTCTCATTAGCCACCTTGGAAAGCAAAGAATATCCAGAACAATCTACTATTTACTGCTTTGCAATTTTACGGTCACATGACCAAGCTTTTTTCTGGCTTTTCCTTCAATTTGATTGTAGGAGCTGTATGACAACATTGAGAAAGTCTTTGGGCTGTGCTTATCTTTACATGTCCATGCACAGAGCATAGAGTTTTGAATGTGCTATTGCTTTATCTGGAACCTCAAGTGCACATCCTTTAGAAAGAAATAATGCTGCAGGTTCTAGTATCAAGCAATTTTTGTGGTGCTTGAGGATGATAAGTGTATGAAGATCAGTTTATGTGGGTACATAATTATCCCATGCAAGCATACGCAGCTGATATTGCATCTACCTGAACAACCAGGGGACAGTTGAGCCAGATCGACCAGGTTTCCACACAGAGAGACATATTTTTCCTATAGGGTTTACCACTCTGCGGGATCATGCCAGCACAATTGATCGCAATGGACGGACACTATACACATGTACTATAATTGATGGTGGTGGCCCTGGCCCCTTATTTCGTGTAACGCCTGCTGACAACCCTGAAATGGTCATTGAAAAAGACTCAGCTTCAGGTGCCTGGGTGGTTGTATGTGCAGCTGTCAATAAAGTGCGGGGCATTGACCGTGAGAAGGTTATTTGGGTCCCTAACCTGTGCCACTTTATTTTTGCTCCTGCCTGTCTCTAGTTCCTTCTGTATCTTTGGGTAGATTCATGATACTGTGCATACAAGGGAAGGCTAGGTTATGTAGTCATGAGTGATGGGAGGACAATTTGAGTATGCCTCTGGATCCTATGCAACATGATAGTTGCTCTTATCTCAAACTGGAAGCAATACGACTGAATCACTGTAGATGTTCCCCTGTCCATTTCAATGAGTGGAGTGAATGACACAGAAATCTTTGTTGAGATGTTACCATATGTGTCTGGAGTTGATAGTGTAGTGGGCGTGTTGCAGGTGACAGTGAGTGGCACTGAGATGTTTGGACTTTCCCATCCTGAGGTTTGTCGATTGATCCAAGAGTTGCCCAGGGCAGATCTCTGCAGGAATTTCCGACCTGAACTCTCATTCTCTCGCTTTGGCCCGCATGTTGTGTCAAGAACCACTGGTGCTGATGCAAACTCCAACCCTGGTGCACAAGATGCAGAGAGGGAGAAAATTAGGCCACTGAGTTCGGATTTTGAAATGGACGAGGCTGGCAGTGGAAGGGATGAAATTCCTTTGGCTCAGCGGCATGTTAGACCCAGGGAGACAAAAGGGAAGGGTCTTCTGCGCCCCCCTAACTTGCAAGAATATCTCCATGAACCTGTGGATATTGGAGCAGAGGAGGAGGAGGAGGAAGAGGAGGAAGAGGAGGGGGAGGGAGAAGGTGAGGGGGAGGAAGATGAGGAGACTGAAGAGGGAGATTAGAACAGAAGAAGACGACTAGGTGGTAGTACTAGAAGTGTAGGCTCAAACTGGTGGGATCCTGCATCCTGCACTTTCTGGATAAGATGCGTCTTTGCCAAATTGCTTTGTTTATTAGACAACCTGTGAAAGTGAATTTTGCCAGTTGAACCACAGAAGTTCTAATTGCAGGTGAACACATCTGACATTCGGAAAGGAATCTTGTGTTCAATTGTTTTGAGCATCCCAGTTCATTGCTGCCCCTGGGAAATGAGAGTTTGATGTCTCTGACAGGACAGTTGCTATCTGTATGGTTCATCTGCTCTCCTCCTTGAAACTGGCTTCATCAGGAAGGACATAGTAGCCTTCACACTCTTAATCCACAAGACAAAATTGAAGCCTAGTAGGTCTATGCAAATGGGCAACTGCTAACATCTGTGTTTCTTGTTATCCTTTTGACTGAATGACACTGAACCTACATGAAATTAGATCTAAGTGAAGATAATTATTTGAAACTGTTGTTCTGGACAAAAGTCCCTTCATCTAATCTCAGTGCTAGGATAGTAGTTTTAAGTCATGGGGGCCATTGAACATGGAAGAGAGTAGCAAAGGCAAGTTCTAGGAATATATCACTCTACTTTCGGTACATGAGTTAGGAACTTGACTCTTCAAGTTTCTTTGCAGGATTCTAGCTGGTACCGGAGGAGGTTGAAGTGATTTTGCAGGATTCTAGCAGGTACAATATGGACTTTTTAGTAGTTGAGGTGACCATCCTGCGTACATCCCGACAACAATCAACAAAGTATGGACTTTTTAGTAGTTGAGGTGACCATCCTGCGTACATCCCGACAACAATCAACAAAGTATGGACTTTTTAGTAGTTGAGGTGACCATCCTGCGTACATCCCGACAACAATCAACAAAGTATGGACTTTTTAGTAGTTGAGGTGACCATCCTGCGTACATCCCGACAACAATCAACAAAGTATGGACTTTTTAGTAGTTGAGGTGACCATCCTGCGTACATCCCGACAACAATCAACAAAGTATGGACTT
>Ga0209208_10004624_pt1 | contig 19444 bp, 18 predicted proteins | sample S1TSphfallax_3_FD_187694 | JGI IMG/M metagenome (GOLD analysis project Ga0209208, IMG submission 187694) | Host-associated microbial communities from peat moss isolated from Minnesota, USA - S1T2_Fd - Sphagnum fallax MG (SPAdes) (version 2) | ecosystem: Host-associated > Plants > Peat moss >... | reverse complement strand
AAATGTGATGCAAGGTAAATGGTGTCTAAAACAAAGTTATAGCTTATAATACAAAAGAATAAACCTTATAGTAGTTAACATCTTTTGGCATGATTTGAAATTGTGATCAATTTTCAAGATGGAACATTAAAATCTAGTGCAAACTTTTACATTTATAGAAAATAATATTTATGTGAAAATGATTAACAAATAACATGTGATATATTCAAGAAATTACAGTAAATAAAAGAATTATTTATTTTAATTATTAAAAAATCATTTTTTATGAATTTTTTTTTGCAAAAGGATTATAGTCCCTTGAAACAAAGTAAACAAAATTGGGTTATTGATTCATGATTAATGTATAAACTTGTGCAATGAATAAACCATCACCAATGCCTTTCATTCAGTGGTGGTATAGTTATGTTATACATGATTTAGTGATCAGGATGCATATGCAATAGGCTAGTCATGTTTTCTAGTGATGTTTTGGGTCAACGTTGTTCCTACCACCAATAAGGATGCATATGTGTGGACATGAAATTCCATCTCCCAATTGGTGCTTCCACATACCTTTGCTTGATAGTTTCCCATGCTTGCTTACATTAAAGTGTCTAAATGAAAGGTTCTATCTTTATCATCAAATTGGTAATATGTGCCATGATGAATGCAAAAGTTAATAAAATACCCACAAATTTGTGCCATGCCATTAAACATTTGGATCTATTGTTGATTTCAAGAATTGGCATGTTAACAATCGCATGTATTTTCTTAGGATTCAATAGTTGCCCTTTTTTGAAATAATAAATCACAAAATTATTTTGGAATATTCCATGAAAGCACATTTTTTTGGATTCGAGTTGATTCAAAACTCATTACACTTTTGGAAACACAACCTAAACTTGTCTACGTGTGTTTTCATATCATTATGCATAATAAAATCATTTAAAAATATATTCATAAAATAATCTAGGTATTCATAGAATGCATTCGTTACTTCCCATGGGAAAGTTCGAGGTCCATCCTTCACTCCAAATGGCAAGACCCACCAAATAACCATTCATTCGTCACTTACAAATGTCATGTTGTACCTATCTTCTAATGTTATGGATATTTGATGGTATCTTAAATAACCATCCAAAAACAAATTTGCATGGTACCCATCCATTATGTTAAACACATCATCTATAAATGGTAATGTGTAGGGTGTTTTTTGGTTATTACATTCAACTTCCTAAAGTCTACACATATTCATAATCTCCCATTTTTCTTAGGGACTACAATTAAGGGTGACAACCAAATTGCTTCCTCCATTGGTTGGATAAATCATGTTGTTAAAAGCTTATCAATGTTTTACTTTACAGTTGTTGTGTAGTTTGGATTCAACTAATATCATTTTTTTGTGCAAATGGAATAATAATATCCAATTATATTTTGTGTTGTGTTGGCTTTGGTGGTATGCTTTTCAAATCTTTGTATGTTTAATAAAAAATGTCCTTGAATTCCCTCAACAACAACTTTAATACAAAAATTTGAACTTGAATAAGTTCCATATTTACTTTCACACATTGTGGTTCTTTTACTATTACAAGGTTCACATCTAGACCTATTATTCTTTGGTCATTATCCATCCTACAATTTGCAAGTCTCTCAACTTGTCTCAAATTGGAATTTCATCCATCAAAACCTCACCAGTAGTATGTTCATAAAACATTTTTGGATAAATTTTATCCTTTTGTAATACCTTTGGGTGAAATTGATTATCATCTAGTTTAACATTTCTGGTTCAATTGTTGGTTTCCACCCAAGCTCTCTAGATGACTTGTGCTCCAAATGTAACCAACTTAAATACAAATATGGTAGGTATATCAACTATCCCGATGGAGAACAATTTAAGCTTTGTTACAAATATGACATCCTCTTCTTCATCTATTAGGCCTTCTAAAACATCATAGCGCATGAGAACCTAAGGTTGTTTAATTTCATTCCCCAATTGTTTCTTCATAAATATTGTCCTTACTATTCCATTCCCTTGAACAATAAGAACATTGTTACATTAATTAGGGGTAACCTTAACATCCCTTAACCATGGACATCTAATCAACATTGAATAACTGGGATCCACAACATTGTTCTGCATGACAATAAAAGTAACAACATATGGTATCCCATTGATGTATATTTTCAAATTTTGGATGATTCTTAGTGGTTTGATCATCGTTTAATATTGCCATCTTTAGATGATAGGGTGCAAGATTGGGTTTAAGGAGGTCCAATTTGACGTGTAATTGTTCAGTGATAATGTTCACATTAACTTTTTCATCCAAAAGAACATTGTCAACCATGTTCTTCCCACTCTACACCTAAATTACTACCACATGTGTAAATCCATAACAATTGCATCCATGTGAGTTTCTTTTGTTAAATACCTCTTAAGGTCTAGTGCTATTATTAGCAATTGCCCTAGGTCAAGAATATATTTTTGTTCCATCATTTACTTGTTAAGGTTTCTAAAAATGTCTTCCACAATTTTGAGTTCTCCAATAATAGGTATAAGCATTTACGGTTGCGTAGGAATGCCTTCATGTTTAGGTAAACCTACCCAACCAATATTCCACTTCTTTGCAAATGATTTGCAATTTGCACCATCCTTTTATTGTGATTTCATTTGTTATATTATATTCACAAACTTATGCCTCAACTTCTTTTGTCATTCCATTTTGCAACAATCTTCCCTTTTAATGGTTCCATGTCCTTAAATGCCTATTGTTTGTTCACATTATTCTTAGTACTAACTACTTCCACCATGTTCACCATTGTAGCACTAAGGTTTGCATTCTTGACAAGTGCCTCATCTCCTACTGTTTCATGTATCCTTTGAAACATTTTTTGCATTTTCACAAATCTTGGGCATTTCATCAACTTATGTCCTCCTATGCCACAAATATGGTAAGAGTATTTGACCAGTTTTGGAGGTTTATTAGCTTGAGTTGTGACCTTTGCTATAATTTGAACTAGCTCATTCGGTTCTTTGCTTTTGCATGTCTCCACATTATGATTCATACGTTTAAAATTGGTGCATACATTCCAAAATGACTTGGAGACTATTCTTTCACATGTGCTTCTCTAGTTTGATTGTTTAAAATACATGTAGAATTAGTAACCTCTATTTTAAATATATTATTTTCACACTATATCGTTGCCATTTTGTGTTGTTGCAATGTTCATCCTTTCCTCCATTCTTGTTATTGTAACATCTAAATATGAAAATAATCTAATCCAAAATACATCAATAAGAAAACTATTTGAAGTTTTGGTTTAAAGATTGTTTGCCAGTTTCAACAACCGTTCATAGTATTCTTCAACCCATTCATAACTAGCTAAAAATTCTTCAACCACATTTAAACATGTTCATCATTTTGCACTTTTCGAAACCATTTACATAATTTTTTTACAACCTCTTAAAATTTAACTCCTATGTAATTGATCAAGTAGTCATTACATTAGTCTAACATCATGTTTTGCAAAATGAATTCAAAGAAACTCTCAATTTCAACAACCTCCATTTCACCATTGGCTTAAATTGCAACCTTGAACATTCATACATGTGCATCTAGATCAACACCCTTACTCTATTTTGAATAGTTCAAAACTTTTTTATTTGGTTTTTTGGACGGTATCAAATGAATCCAATTCTTTCATATGGTTGTATTTATATGCTTGACGGTCCTAATAATTCTAGTGGTCCATTTCCTCCATTTTGACGCACTCCCAACTCCTTAAAAGACTCAAATGTGGGTCCAAGTAGAAAACAACGGAAGAAGGAAGAATTGGGGCACGTTCCCTAGGTCACAACACTTTGAGGGGTAGAGAGGCATGCTGAAGCTCCGGGATGGGACTAAGAAGAGTTGACAAGCTTCACTCACTCACACGGACCTGCACAAAACCCACACAAGGTGGTTAATGTGTAATTGGAACACTTTTGGTGCTAGGACGAGCCACGAGCAACACGAACACACAAGACTCACCACGGCCCGGATTTGGGGGAAGCCACCACCTTCCCCCATATAGTATACTCTACACCTCTCCATGGGGCCCACATCCAAATGGTTTTTTGTTCGGGACTCCCAAGTGGGAGTCCCGAAATCGCCAAGGTTGGGACTCTTGCAACTTTGCGACGCCATAACTTTGCGTGCAGACCTTTGATTGAAATGAGGTTTGAAGCAAAGTTGTAGCCTTCGTCGAGAGCTTTCCAACACTATGTCACACGTTATTTACACACACGGAAATCGGGTCGATTCCCGACTTTTAGTGGTCAGGAGTCAAACTGCCAATTTGACTCCCGACCCTTATTTTGGTCATAACTTCTGTTTTAGATATTCAAATGGGCAATGCAAGCCCATTTTAGATATCTAAGTTCCAAGAGCTTTCCATTGATGTAAAGAACTCTTCAAGCCATTGAGTTTTGACCCTTGCAATCACCCTCTAAAAATTTGGTAGTCCACTAGGATTCCAATTCCCAAAGTGGAACTCCTTTAGGGTGTGAGAGTTCATTCTCTCACACCTTTTCATGCTCCCGGGAGTATGTTGTGTGACTGGCGGCTTCCCTCTTGGCCCGCAACCTTGTAAACCCTTACCTTGGTCGCAAGCCCAAAGATAGGGTTACAACACATTCGATGAATTTGAATCTTTGGCAAAAGTTGCATAGTGAATTATGGTAGTGTGTTCACAAATCACTAAGTTAAAAACTATAGATTCATGGATTTTTATGTTAGGAACTACAATTCTTATCTTTGAATCATAAGAAAATACCATAGGTGGTATATAACTATAGGTTCATGTATGATTGTATCAGGAATTATAGTAACACTAATGGGCATAAATGTAATTTTATTAGGTTATGGAACTATAAATTATTCATGCAAGCATATATTAAAAATTGAAGTTGTTGGTCATGTTGTATACATGGGTCTAGAACATGGCATGGTTATTATTGGTTCATGTATAAATCTACAAGGAATTATGGTAAATATTCCATGTGCATGAGCATAATGAAAAGGTGTTATGTATGATTGTTGAATGTACATGTATATTATGTTTTGAAAAACTATATGGGTTAAATGGTTGTTTAATCACCCCTTGATGATGTTCTAAAATAAATCTTCTAAAATTTTAATATCTTTAAAAAAAATTCACAAACCATCCATGGTTATCTTTGCAATAATCTTGGGATTTTATTGAATCTTCTTGTCCACATCTTAGAACCTACTTCCTTTGTCGTTCCCTTCTTTTGTCGATGTTGAATGGCATGTTTTCCATTATTGTTTAGAGTAGTATTAAAAAATGGCTAAGACATTGTCTAAAGAATCGATACTTATGTTGAATATTTTGTATTTTGATGTGTTGGTTGCATTTGTGTTTCCACGTACATCATTTTTGGAACATTTGTTCTAGCCAATTTTAACAACAAATTCAATGATCTTGGTACATGTACTATTCAGTGGTGAAAACATCCAAAACTTGCTCCATAATCCCTTATTTCATACCATTTTCTACTACTAGACATTCACTCACCATGTGGCCTTCTTGATGGCAATACTTGGATCTCATGGAAAGCACAAGTCAAGAATGTCGATTCAATGTTTGAATTTTCTGTTGATAATCAAATCATTCCACCATTCTAGCTGTGTTGATCGAGTATCCCACTCCTAGATTGTTGTATTTGGTTGGAACATTAAGTCCTCTTCACCTACTAATAATTTCATACAAGATTGGTGTACTTGTGGAAAACAACCAATGTTGGGTGGGGTTTGATGTAATACCTAGGTAGCTCTTCCAAGTTCCTTTCTAACTTGGTTAAGTAGTTCAAGTAGATGACAATTATCATGAAATGCATCATCTCTTGTGAATTCTTCCATGGTTCCCTCCCATTCTTTTAATGGTGCATACAATATACCAAAACTTGACATTTATGATTAAGACAAATATGACTATTGACCATTTTTTAGTCATACAATCATATATACTATGTTTTTGTCCTATTGTATTATTGTAACCATGAATATGACTGCATGATTAAAAGTTTTCATGGATAGGATTACATGACTCAAAATCTTCTTCATGAATACCATATAATTATTTAATAATATATAATTTGAAGCATTAAAATTTTGTGAATTAAAAGGGAACATAATTAGAAGGTAAACATACATATTCAGTAAACATATTATAAGTTTGTACATGATTAAACACATAATTAATGCACAAATAAATAATTAATATCTTATAATTTCAAAAACTTTTGCCTAGAGCCATTACTTATTTAATGTGATTTTCTAGATAGTGGTTAAAAACAAATTTGGGGGAATTTTTTTCATTTAAATGTTTTTCCCAAAAATGGAAAGCAAATTGTTAAAGTTCTTGAAACCATAAAATTAAATAAAAATTTGATGCCTAAAATATAATTAAAACATTAAAGCTGAAATTCTTTACTTAAATGATTTTTAAAAGATTTTTTTGATGCTAAATAATATGTATATCTTATTAGTGATATCCAATGAATTTCAAAAGAAATCCACATGTTGTAAAATGGCATTTTTTTAATGTTTCCATGTGATGGGTAATAAAGAACATAAAATCTGATTTTTAATTATTTATCAAAGTATTTGGTCGTACAACTTGGAATTTGTAAATATTTTATATTAAATCACATTAAATGAATAAAAAAAATGAGATTAAAATTTACTACTCACAATAAAATTTGATCAAAATGACAAAATTAAAAATATATGTGTATAAATTAATAATTATGACATTTAAATAATTTTAATACTTTGTATAAAATTTGAAAATTTTGAAAATAATATTATATGTTTCATAAATAATATATTTTATTTTTAAAAACCACAAATAAATATTTTAAACATTTATATCGTTTATATTATATTTTTAAAAGCTGGGGAAATATTATAAATACATACATACATACATACACCACAAAAACCATGTTGAATTCAAATATGCTTATACAATATTTAGTTATTTAGAAATCATTGTATGAAAAAAAGAAAAAGAAAATCTTCAAGATATCATTGTTGTTCAAATGTATGAAATATTGAAAATTCAAATGCATTTTTAGTCAAATTACTTGATATTTTGGGTTTTTAATCGATTCTAGATGTGTAGATCTTGGAAAATTTTGTAAAAATGAAATTTATTTACTTTCATTCGGACAAAGTATGAAAAATATAATAATGGTCAAAGTTGGTACTTGTATGGGATGAAGGATGATGTGGGATAATGTTGTAAATTTATCCAATATCTTTTGTTAACAAATTCAACTTTGTAAACTTTGTAACTAAGTGAAAAAATAGTAGTCTACACACAATACATGCATTACATACGATCGAGTTGCAAATATTACTTGTGATGAGCCAATAAAAAAGGCTTGTCACCAAAAAAAAAAAGGATCTTATTTACCTACCTACCTATCCTACGAAATGACCATTTATAAATATATTTCAATTTAAACATATAGTATATTCCATGGGATTTACAACTAGGACAAATATGATTAATGGATATATTATGTGTCCATATTCATTATATAGTCATGTAGTTACGAATGGTATTTATAACTACAAACCTTCTCACAATTGTAATCATATTTGCCATGTTTTGGTGTAATGATAGTAGGGCAAAATATTGAATTGTTAAGTTGGAATATGAATAACCTATTTGGTTATAGATTTGTTACTCGTTGCCATTTCCATATTCTTGCTACATGTTGAATCTTGCAAATTTGAATGTTGTGTAGTATGAAGTCATTATTCCTTTCCACTCAACATTTGTTGCTTTGAACTTGAAAATTTATGATTTTCCTTTGAATTGCTTCTTGAATTTGAAAAACCTTTTAAATGTAACTCCTTCTTAAGGTTTCACGAATAATTACAATAATGCTTCATTGTTGTTACAATTTGTGGTTTTTTGGATTCTATTCTATCCATTAGAATAGTCTTGTATCCAGTAAGTTTTTCCTCAATTTTTTGTATCTAAAGATCCAATTTTTGTGCATGCATACGAGTCAATAATTTTACCCTTACATTCCTTTTTATTGATGCATCATTTGTATGATATTTTTTTTTCCAATATCATTCATTTGTTTGGTCCAATTGTCTCTACAACCTTATAGTAAAATTTTGTGCATTTATACCTTTTTTTCAAAATTCTAAACTTCAGTTTCTTTTCAAATAAAATCTTTTTGGCAACTGCCCTTCTCAAATTTAATTATGCAATTAAATTTATTGATCAAGAAATGAAGAATTTTTATAAAAAAATCAAAATGCCCCATCTGTCAACTAATGCAACCAAACCAACATTTGAACAAAAACCAAAAACCAAAAATCAATTAAAAAAACCTTTGAATTGATCTTAGAGATGGTCACCAAATGGTAAGTGCATAATTTTGATCATGTACATTTCTCTCCAAACATTTTAATTCAACAAAACCTATACTTTCATGCATGTACTTACATAATTTTACCATAACTATTTATACTTTATGAATAGATCAAGAAAATAATTTTAACATGATTTTATAAGTACACAAAAACATGTTTCAAAATCAAAAGGTCCATAAGAATTACAAAGTACCCAATATCAATCCCCCAATGTTCAATGTATATCAAAATTTGAAAAGAGGAAAAGGGGAAAACAACTAACTACCACTTCCTCCTTAACTCACTAACTAATTTGGTATTATACCATTAACAATCAATTTCACAACATAATGAAAATTTAGGATGTTATACACTTTTAATTGCATAATTTTATCACAAAATATTTTCCAAATATCTAAAAAGGCACATACAAAACGTGTTGCGATGAAAATTGTCAAATTGTGACTCCTTGTGTACATCATTGTACCATGGAAACACAATCTAAGTATCTTGCATAAAGAACCTTGTGTTGCACTTTGACATGTTTTTTCATGACAATAATGCCATAACTTTGTGGTATATAACCAACCCTTTGTGGCATCTAGTATGCAAGGTTAGGATTTCAAGGTCTATCATTTGATTATAGCATTAATGCATCACATTATTTGGTTTTTATCAAAAGTAACAAGTTGGTTGTTGTTCACCTTGTAGAATCCTTATATGTGCAACTTTTGGTTGTGGGGCTTCCAAGCAATGCCTTGCTTCCTCAATTCCCTTGTGTGTAATTTCAAAATGTATGCCACATCACCATGTTCCTCCAAGTTTGGCTATTATTTACTTTCATTTTGCAAGATTTCAAAAGTGATGTTGGAAGCATTTCCTACAAATTCTAGTTTAAGAATAACATCAATAAGACTTGTTACATGCATATGATTGACGCCTCTCAAGGAATTATCATATGTACCTAAAGCTTGGACGTTGTAAAATTTCAAATCATTTAAAGGATGAAAGCCAATGACCACCATAGACTAGCAAACATTGCAAACCACAAATCACAGAACATCACACAAAACATATTAATTTGTAAGTATTATGCATGAGATGAATGGGCATGATAGGTAACACAATAAAAAATTGTCAAACACGATTGATATTGCAAAAACAATACAAAAAAAAAGGATTCATGGATGGAGGAGTATCAAAAAATAACCTACAGCACAATTGTTGATCATTTTCCTTTAGCTTTAAAGGTGAAAGGTGAGGATCACATCTTTTTCTACATGTAAATCATTGAGACAAGAGATGCACACCATACCTAAATGGACAAATTCAAAAAACAACTTTGTACAAGCCTGTTTTTGAATTTGGAAGGTGAGCTTGATGATAATCAACAAGACCATTGTGTGAGAAGTAAGCTTGGTAATAATTGTTAAACCTAGACTAGTGGGGAAAACATAAATTGTTTATTTTTCATAACTTCCACTTGAAGATCAATAGAAGATTTGGTTCATCTTGCTCATAATCACAACAATCGACATCACAAGCCATAAAACATGAGACTGTATACATTATTAATTTACCTCACACCACACAAACATACAATTGTAGAAGGTCCATGATGTAGAGTTTAAGCATGAGGTGAGGAAACAAATCTTGTGCAACAACATATTCTTCATGAAAACAAGAGCACATAACTACAAATCAAAGAAGATATAAACATAACAACTTATTTTTTTCACGTTGCCTTTTGTAACACAAATACTCGCAAGCCATTTGCTTCATTTTTTATGTGTTACATTTATGTGGAACATCGCAACAACACATCTCCTTGCTAGTTCCAATGTCGCAATCAAGTCTCCTTTCCATTGTTGATCCACCTAAAAAAGATAGTGAACTTTCATCATAAACGCACCTTTTGCAACCCCTTTCTATCACCTTGAACAAACAAAAGAAGTGCCTCTTGGAGCTCTCAAGAGTGGCTACTGGCTATTTCTCCTTCATAAAACTAATCTTCAAACCCTAATGACCATATCGGCAGGTATACATACTGAAGGGGATGAAATTGAACTTTTGGTTCATAGCCATGATGTTTTTTCAAGCCGGGTTGGGTTCAGTTATGGATAACACAATTTTTGAAAACACAGGCATGGGTGAGGGGGGCAGTTACCAAACGTTTTGTATTCCCCCCGGTACCAACCAACCTGGGGTGGGTCTTTCAAAATACGATACCCGTCTATTATGAACCTATGTACCCAGTCAAAGACCCTGCGGGGGTTTGGTTTGGAAAATATATACCCACCCAACACTGGTGTGAACTGGACTTATGTGCACTTAACACAAGGCATCAAAAACACCAAAAAAATTCGTTCCAATCTAAACAGTCTAAACACTTTCACCAAAGAAACTGGTTCACCCAATGTGAAACTGGTTCTAATAAGGTAAAACTTCCCAAAGTTGGATCCAATGCGATAGGGTTTAGGGTTTAATGGGATCCTAAACTGGTCAAGGAAGAAGGCAGCCAAGCGGGTATGATTCTGCTGACAAGAGCTTTGTGGGGGCCAACTGATTCACTGATTACATACTTTCCACCTGCTTCAGACTGGTCAAATATTTTGGACGGTCAATGAAGACATGAATAATCTATGAATGAACAGCGGCCAACCAAGGTACTAAAAGACACATGCGCAAAGGACAACTCAGAAAGCAAAAATCCTTACCCTAAAAAGAGGAAGCAATGACAATTATACATTCTTCTCACTGCTGTATGCAATGGTCTTTTGCAGTGTCTCTTTTCTTTTGCTCTGCCCCAGAGTCGAAGGCACTTCAGGTAAAATTTGAGTTTGAACTTGGAACCAATGTGTAGATGACGGCTGGGAAATGTAGCAGTAATCTGTAGACCTGGTTCCATCATTTTTTGTCATTACTTTAATTTGAACTTTCTGTACAGGGCCGAGCCATTCCACAATGAGCTTCTTGTTACTTTCTGCATCGTTGCATGGTAGGTAGTATGTTCTTATTACTGGACGCTGGAGTGGGTAAGTTCAGTCACAAAAAGATCCTAAGCCCCCAGTCCAAGCTCAAATCTTCTGACTGTTCCTTAGAATCCAATGCAGGACTCTTCCTTAACACAACCCAGTGCGTTCTCCGACAAGTCTACACGCAGTACTTTTGGAAAATACACGATAATAATGACATTCATCGATGCTTTATGATGACCTGGGGTGCTTTGCATAAAGTGCCATAAACCCTTTGTTCTTGCTGAATATTGCTGCAACGTAGATAGCTCCGATGCAAGGTCCATATCTTGCAGAAATTATAGTTTCACTATCTGCCCTTGCAGAACTTTCTGGGATAGATAAAGTGCTGCTCTGGAGTTTTCTGCCATAACCCAGGCAATCAAAAAATGTTTGAACAATCTGCCCAGATTTATGGCTGCCGCTCTCCTGTGGTATGTACTGTGTGTGTCCATGGTACGTGTTCCCTTCTCCAATGAGGATTTGTCTCTGACGCTGCAAACTTACGTCTTTACAGCAAAATTCTGACTCATAATTCATGCAGAAACGTGGTTGCAAAGTTAAATGAGAACTATTACACAGCACAAGTAATGTGCCATATTCCTCTCTCTTAATAAGCCCCTCACTTGGGAAGATATTAAACACCCTCTCAACAAGCTCTGTCTGGCCCACTTTTTGGCCGTTAATGCTTAGCCATGGGTAGAGTCATGTGGTTTTGTTGCATGGTTTGACTGGTTTGAGCCTACATTTAGGTTAAATAAGAAATAACATTACAGTTGTTCCAAGCAACGAACTACCTTATTGGTAGGAATCTCTTTATCAATTGAAAGGTGATGGGTTCAAAATAAGTGTGCAACAGCAAGACATGGAAAAAACAAAAAAAAGTAGAATTGTGTTGCATGGTTCTATACAAAATCATGCATAGTGGCAAAAAACAAGTTTGAAAATGTGTTCAAAAGAGCCCATTGAGGGTATTTAAAGAAGACATTAAACACCCCCAATGAGCTCTATTCAACACATTTTGGCGGTCAACAAAGTTCAACCTTGTGCAAAGCCGCATGGGGTTTTGTCATATGGTTTGATTTTTCTTTTAGGTTATATATATATATATATACTTATAGTTATTCTACATCAAAATGTTAATGATGACTGATGATATGTTGATGATTGATATTCCCATTCTTTCTTGAGAGGTGTTAGGTTCAAAATTAGTGTGGGATAACATAACATGAAAAACAAAAAGATTTGCGCAAAAAAGGTGCAACCAAACAAGCTTGAAAATGTGTTGAATAGAGCTTGTTGGGATTATTTTGAAACATATTGGCAATAGATTGCAACTATGTTAAGAATTCTATAATCTTAAAATGAAGGAAGGCACCTTAGTGCAAGTTCATAATAACGAAGCTTTAGATGATTGTAGATCAATTAGCAAACCTTGATCATCAAGTTTGTATGAAGATTTGGCATGCACGCTTTTAAGGGGTTTGCCACCATCATTCCATACCCTTGTGGTTTCACTTAGGTACTTGCACAAATCAATTATCTATGGAGTTAATATGTGGAAAATAATTGTAAAAATAATTGCAATGTAAACGAGAAAAAAATTTAACCATGGTATAAAACATGAATCACTAATTGTTAATGGTGTTTCTGGGAAGTTCAAAAAGGTTGTAGATTAGAAGAAGTTCAAGAATGAAAAGCAAAAGAAGAAAGGAACTTGTTACAATTGTGGCACCAAAGGTCATTTTTCAAGAAAATGTCACAAGAAGAAATAAGATTGGAAGAACAAAAAGTTTTTCACAAGTATTTACAACAATCAAAATTGAACTTCTTATGATTATTTTATCTATTTCTACAATTTGTAAGGATACATGATTTTGATGATTCTATAGCTTTACAACATTTAACCTTTCAAAAGGAAGTATTTTCAACCTTTGAGCAGTTTCCTTTGAGTCACAAAGTGAATCTTGGAAATTATAATACATTTAATTTATGTGGGAAAGGCACTATTGTCTTCAACTTGCCAAAGATCTTTTGAGGGCTATAAGATATTGCCCTCGCATGTTCCAAACAAGCTTGATTTGAGGAATATATGAATGTCCAAAGTTTCAAAACAATAAGAGTCCCAATTTTGGGACTCCCACTTGAATGTAGCCCCTATGGAGAGTCAAAGAGTATATTATAGGGAGAGGAGTGGTGCCTCTTCCTAAAGGTTGTGGGTTGTGTAAAACTTGTGTTTGAGGTTGTTTGAACTAGGTCTACCACACCACTGGTGTTCAATTTTGCATTAACTACCTTCTTTCCTTGTTTGTGCAAGTTGATTTTGTCTTGAACATTTACTTGTGAATTTGCTCGAATTTCATCCCAAAGTTCCAGCACGTTTTCCTACCTTAGAAGTGTTGCGAACCAAGGGGCATGCCCAAATTTTTTTTTTGGTGATTTCATTTTGGGACCCACTTTTGGGTCTCTTAAGGAGTTTGGGGGCATGTCAACCATCATACCCCATTTCCTTCAAATGAGGTTCTCATGCAAGAAAAAAATTTGGGCTTGTGCACATAAACCTATTTAATCCCATGGCAACAACATTTCATGGAAGGGTAAAATATTTTAAAACCTTCATTGATTGTTTATTTAGGAGGACATTTTTTCATACCATGAAGACTAAATTTAGTGTGCTTGATAAGCTTAAGGTTTTCAAAGCTTTGGTAGAAAATCAAACTAGAAACAAGATTAAGACAATTAGATGTGATGGAGGTGGGGAATATAAGTCTAAATTTTTTAATGCATTTTGCAAAATGAATGACATTATGAAATAAACAACCACTCCATACACACAAAAACAAAATGGTGTAACTAAAAGGAAAAATCAAACATTTGTTGAAAATGTGTGATGTATGTTGCAACATATGAAGCTAGATCATAAATTTTGGGCATAAGCAATGGCGACTACAACACATCTATAATTGAATCCCTATTAAGGCAATTTCCAACATGACATCAAAAAAGGTTTGGTGTGGATATAAACCTTCCATAAGTCATTGCATGTTTTAAATTCTGTTGCATTTGCTCATGTGCCAAAGGAAACAAAGACAAAACTAGATTTTAAAACTGTCAAATGCATATTCATTGATTATTGTGAAAAGATTAAGGGGTATAGATTATACAACCCTATAAACCAATATGTTATCATCACTCATGATGTTATATTTGATGATCCAAAAATTTTAATGGGAAAATGATGGTTTCAAGGTTGGATTTTAGATCAGAATAAATGTTTCCAAATAAAAACTAAAGATGGAGGATGAAAAAATTCCTCAACAAATGTAAGAAAATCCAACAATGGTTGAAGAAGATGTGAATCCTTCATTTTATTTTTTGTTGATGTTGATGAGCCCCATTCTTTTGTGAAGGCTTTGAATGGTGAAGATTCATGACATTGGAAAAAGGCCATCGGTTTTTAATTTCAATATTTACAAAATAATAATAATTAGAAATTTATTCCTCTTTCATTTGATCACAAACCAATGAATTGCAAATGGATTATCAAGATCAAATATAATGCTAATGGCTTTATGGCAAGCCACAAAGTTTGTTTGGTGACCAAAGGATTGATTCAAGTTGAAGGTATTAATTTCAATGAAACCTTTTCCCTTATTGCACGAATGGAATCGATTTGAGTTGTGCTTATAGTTTTAACCATTGAAAATCTCGAGTTGTATCAAATGGATGTTAAAATTGCCTTTCTAAATGGAGATATTTTAGTTCAGATATGTGTATGCAACAACCACAAGGCTTTGTGGTCAAGGTAAGGAAAATATGGTAAGTTCAAAAAATCCTTGTATGGTTTGAAACAACCTCCTTGTAAATGGAACTACAAGATCAAAACACATTTTTATATCAAAAGTTTGAAAAGAACTCTATTGACCATAATGTTTTTTTTTTAAAGGTTCAAAAAAGCTTTTATTACATCATAACTTTGTATGTTGATGATCTAATTTTGGCTTTTAATGGTTTGATTTTGTTGAAAAAAAAAAGGATAATCTTTCAAAGAAATTCAAAATGGTGGATCTAAGTGAAATCTAGTATTGGTTGGGGATATAAGTAAACTATGTTTTATAAGACTAAATAATTTATTTGAACTAAAGAAATTACATTTGCAATATATTGAAGCAATTTGGAATGGCTAAAAGTAAGCCAATATGAACTCCACTTATGACCAATTACAAGCTTTTGAAAGATATGTGTCCTCAAAGTGATGTAGATTTGGAAGTTATGCAAGCTATCCCATTTCAAAATGTTATTCGAAATCTCATGTATGCAATGATATGTAAAAGGCCCAATATTGCACAAGTAGTGGGAGTTGTAAGCTAGTTTATGGTTAATCTTAGCCAATTGCATTAGATTGCAGTGAAATAAACTTTTCATTATTTGAAAGAATAATGGATTTTGGTGTATGTTTCATACAAAACATCGAGGATGTTATTATGGGCAAGGTGCATTTTGATGAAAATGTAAGCCATAGTTGAAACCAATTGCATTCTGATGAAAATATAAGCCTTAATTAGGGTTATGAAATGAACATGAAAGGCTAGGCACATTTTGACAAGAATGTAAGTCTTAACCTAAGTTTTGAAAATAACATGAATGGTTAGGTGCATTTTAATGAGAATGTAAACCATAGTAAAAGCCAAACGCATTTTGACAAAAATGTAAAATGTAGTTAAGGTTCCAAAAGGAACATGAGGGGCCCATTAGTAGAAATATTATCATTTCTAACCAATCATTATGCAACTAATTGTTATTTGTAACTATATCAGTCATGTTTGCAATTACAAATTTGGTATTGTATAATTTTTGTGCCATATGGTTGTGTGTGTAATTAACATGTAACTAAATGTGTTCAACATGGACACATGTTATAAAAATAATGGCCTAAACTAATACCTACTTAAATTAGTATATTTAATATATCTACATAAGTTATGTATAGTAATATTATGTATTTTTAATATTAAGGTTAATCTCATGCTAATTAAAGCTAGCTTAAATGAACCATGGCTTAAATTAATTAAAAAATTATACTATCCATGGTTAAATTAACTAAAAAGTTACATTAACCATGGCAAAACTAACCATGGCTAAATTAGGTTAGGTTAAACCAAATTAAGAATATTAAATTAAGATAAAATAATCATGGTTAAATTAAGTTAAATTAAAATAACTATGGTTAAATTAATTCATCTAAATTAAATTAGGCAAAACTAACCATGGTTAGATTAAAATAGGTTAAATTAATTATGGCTAACTTAAATTATTAATTTAAGCCAGGTAATATTATTAAAATAATATTTTCATTCTAAGTAGTCATATTTATTAAAAAATACTACAATCATATTTGAAGTGCAAAGGAAAAGGAGTAATGAAAAATTAACAAGACGAAAAATAAAATTTCCAAATTACAAAACGCTTTTTCTCTTTTTTCTTCTCTTTGGACCCCTCTTATTTTCAAACCTCATAACTTTTTCTATTTCTTAATCTTTTTAAACGATTTAAAGTGCTATAGGAGTGCCACCTAAAGTTTTATAAATCATGTTTGAACTCTAATAGCAATAGAGCAACATAAAAGGAAAATTTTGGGTGTTTAAGAACTAGCCTTTGTAGTGTTCAATGGTTTGTTTTTTGAATTGTTGACCCCCTTTACTTTGGGGGGGCATAACCTCTTCATTTCTAATCCATTTTCGACAATTCTTAATGTGTTACATGCGCTAAGAGGAGGAATTCAACTTTTGTTTGGACACCAAAGCAACGGAACCCTCCCCAAGCTGGTATACCTTAATATAATTGTTGCATCTAATGTGCAACTAAGTTGGTTCATGAGGTTTGCAATGGAATTTTTTATTTCGTATCTCTTGGCTTCCAATCCAATTTTGGATAATATATAACCTGGTGTAATAGCCTTGTATTAACAACATACCAAGTGTCATTGGGGATGAATGAAAAAAGAAAGCTTGACCTTAATTAAATGGTTAAACTTAAAAAATAAAACTAAATTTTTTTTAACCCACTTACATAACTTAAGCTTAGCTACCTTTCAACCTATTTACATACCTAGGTAAACTTACCTACCTACCTAGGCATGACGTGTCAGCATCTTATTAACCTTAAATTGGATTTCATTAATTTTAGTATTTAAAAATTAAAAATAGGTGGGCCTTAATTATCATGTGTCATCATATAATTGGTGATTAAATATGGACATGTGTCAAATGGTCAATGAACGTTCCATGGTGTGCCACATGTCATCATCCTAATGGCCAAAAAAATTTAACAATTGAAATTAATCCAATGAATTTTTAATTTTGAAAACACAAAAAAATTTAAAAGTGACACGTGTCCATGAACAATTTTTAAACACATGTCATACTTTGATTAGTTGCGTTGTAGTTGTAAGGAAAGTTGCATATAAGATGCAACCACATTTGAATTAATATGTATGGATGAACACATATATTATAATTGTCTATACATGTTGCATACATAATGTCGCATGCAATTGAATGTCATGTGCAACTTGTTTCAGGCAAGTACATAAATTTGTAATTACATGTGTTGCATGCAATTGAATTTTAGTTATAAACGACAATTACAAAACCTAGAATTTCTATTAGTGACCGGGCCCATTTTAATTGGAATGTAAACCATATCCAAGGCCAAACATGTTTTAAAATAAACATAAGACATAACCAAAGTTCCAATAGGAACATGAAATGCCAATGTGTTCCAAAAAGGACATTTATCATAGCCAAGGAATTAATGAAAACAATATGGGCTAGGTGCATTTCAAAAAGAATGTTTACCAAAGCTAGTGTCCAAATATTGGGGATTATGATACTATTTATGGAAACACACAAATGTGTGTTTATTATGATGCAAATTGGGTTAACAATAAAGATGACCATAAATCCACACCAATCTTATTGGGAAATGGTGCTATTAATTCCATAAGAACACATTTTGGGTTTTACAATTGGCCTTTACAAATACATATTAATCAAGAAGGACATATGTGATTAACGACTAATGAGTTATTAAACCCATGTTGTTTTACCCATTTCATCACAAAAGATGTTCAGTTGTAAAGCCTAATCATTTTAACAATTAAGATTTTGAAATTTTCTTGTAATAATGAAATTCTTCTCATTAACCTTGGTATGATGTGTAAAGTGCATGTCATTTCAACTTAGTTGTTTTATTCAACTATGTGTTATAAATGGATGGATAACATGTGTCAAAAATTTATTAACATGCACGTGACCAAAAGTCAACCTAGTTTAACTCACATGGAGCTAGCATAATCAAAAGTCAACTTAACCTAACCTAATTAGGCTATGCAACCTAGCCTAACTCACCTAACCAAAAGTCAACATAACTTTATTTAATTAGGCTAATTACTTATGTTAAACAATTTAGGTTAGGTGGTCTAAATTAAAAACAAATATTAGATTGTTAGCCCAAGAAAGCTAAATTAGGCTACCTAACCTGAGCCAAATGGCCCAAGTTCATAGGTTGCAAACGTGAGGATTTGAACCTTTCACCTTCATTTTGAAGTTCAAATCCTCATCCACTACATTATCATTTTTTAAAAACTAATTACATTTAACACAAAGTTATAAAGCTCAATTTTTTTGTAAAGCTCAAAACATACACAAAAGAAAAGAACAAAAAAAGGACAAAAATATCACAAAAACCTCAAATAAAGACACAAAATTATTTTTATTTAAAAGAGAGAAAAAAAATTGAGGTCAGAAAGACCTCAAGCAAAGTTACACAAAACAGAAAACGAAAAAAAGAAACAAAGAAATAAGGAAAACCAAAGAAAGAAGAACGAAGAGGTCCCAAAGAAAGAAGAAGTTATGAACAGGTAGAGGGAGGGGAGAGAGGAAGGAAGGGAAAAGTAGGAGGTAGGTAGAGCGGGGGTTGGGGGAAGAAAAAAAAAAAAAACTTACCATGGAA
>Ga0209208_10004623_pt1 | contig 19444 bp, 10 predicted proteins | sample S1TSphfallax_3_FD_187694 | JGI IMG/M metagenome (GOLD analysis project Ga0209208, IMG submission 187694) | Host-associated microbial communities from peat moss isolated from Minnesota, USA - S1T2_Fd - Sphagnum fallax MG (SPAdes) (version 2) | ecosystem: Host-associated > Plants > Peat moss >... | reverse complement strand
GATCCAGGTACAACAATTTAAGGCAACCTCCACATACACTACAAAAAAATTCTAACCATTCTTTTAGATAAAATAAAACAAGTCCTTTGTACCTATGATACCTTTGATATATGATATCCCTGAAGACATTGTTGAAGGTTGTCCCAATGTTCAATGCTCCCTCCAAATCTAATACTCTATATTCCAATTTCAATCAATCCCATTCACTAAGCCAAAGTTTAGTGCATGCTGACAATGCTAATAGACAATTAAAGAAGTGCCCAAAATGCTAGAGATCTTGCTAGAGAAAGTTTACTTGAGAATATCTAACTAATTCTTGAAAAGAATGTTGAAGGAACATTAAGGGAAATATAAGAGGAACCATGTAACAGCAAGTGGCGCCTTTCATGATAATCCTCATCATGCTCAATGTATCCCACATTACCCATGGTTGTTAGTTGTTATTGGACCTAGGCATCCAATCTAACTTCAAACCATGCAAGATGTATGGTGTGTATGGATAGGAAACATTTTTTTCAATATATGCATGTCCCATAGCTATATCACAATGGTGAAGTATGTACTAACTACTAATCATCAACATTCATCTATCTACCTAGTAGCATCCAAGGGCCCTTCTTACTTATCTCTCTACACACCTTTCTAAATGCTAGTCATTATATTTTTCAACTTACTTATTTATGGTATTTGCACATATACATATTTATCTATGGTATTTACCCACTTAGGTTATGAAGATGAAACATTAGTTGAATGTTGACTTAGGGTTGGAGGACAAGTTTGCTATCATAGTTTGTTGTTCACCGAGTCTTTGGAGCACAAGTGGTGATGGCAGTGCCAATGGCAACTTGGCATCAATATTGTCATTGTTTTTTTATGTGATCAATAGTTAGCGCCACATTAAAAGAAGAGAGAGAAAGATGGACAAAGAAGGACAAAGAGGAAAATTTTGTAATGGGGACAATAAGAAAAAGGAAATAGGTTTCCAAGACCCATGTTCAATTCCAATTTTTGTTAGAAATAGATTGGTTGTAAGTTTAGTTTGTAAATTGTGAAGGCATGACAGGACATATTAAAACAACCAACTACTTTTTGTGACAAAGTGATGATGACAACAACACGAACATCAATAGGCACACAAGCAACGAAGGTGAAAAGGCCAAGTGGGTTTTGTGTAATTTTTTTCTTTTTGGGTTTTGTGATGGGTCTTTTTTTTCCCTTTGCATTTCTCTCAAGCCCAAAAAGTTTTTCATCACCAAGAATCTAATTATTATTTATAAATTAAACACAATAAATGGTTTTTACCACAAAGTGAATGATTTTGCCATGGTCTTGGTTTTCCTTAGTTTTTGTTATAGTTTTTTAAAAATAGCAAAGGGAAAAAAAAACAAAAGAAATTAAAAATTGTGTTGTAGGTGTGAACGTGTGAATACATAATGGTTAATTATTGACCAATCATATGTTTTATAGGGCGTTCTTTTGAGCAAAGGATTGAATCGAGGATGTTTATTATATTATTGAAGTTGGGTGTTAATTTAGTTGGGTAATCAAAAGAATAAAAACTAGAAGTTTTTGAACCCCTAATTTTTGCACAATAGTTTTCAAAAGTGTATAGGTTGTGTCGAACATAATAAAGTAAGGATGATGGTGTCCAAAATTAGGAATCAACTATCCTTTAAAATAAAACTTGTTTGTTTAACACTATTTTTTAAAATTTATTTTTTTGATTTGCTTAGTTTTTTTATGGTTGGCTTCATAAATTTAAGTTTGCCAAGTTGAAATAGGCAATTTTTAGAAAGTGGGGCTTATTTACAACTATGTTCCTAATACAGTAAACTCTCTTTAAACTAATATTGTGTAAACTAATATTCTTTCTAAACTAATATGCGGGCACAGGCCCATGGCGAGCCTCATACTTAATCTAATATTGTGTAAACTAATATCTTCCACAAACTAATATCTTCCGGCCGGTCCCAAGGATATTAGTTTAGAGAGAGTTTACTGTAAACATTTTTCCTTATGGGGACAAAATGTCTTCTAATTTATCATGTCCCATTGAACCTCATAGTTTAAATCACCCATTTGTCTTTTAATACACCACCACAACCCCATAATCCACTTCCTTTCCTATGTAAACCACACACCACCCATCAACCACCCATATTATTTTAATAACCCATGCACTGCCCGTTAGTTCCTTCCTACCAACCTTTGGCCAAAAGAAAGGTTGGGAGTCAAATTGATAATTTGATTTATGACCATTAAAAGGTGGGAATTTCTTTGAATTTTGTGTGTGCAGGTGGTGTGCCACATATTTTTGAAAAGCTCTCAATGAGGGCTATAACTTTGTTTTAGATATCAGTTCAATCAAAGGTCTGCAAACAAAGTTATGGGCTTCCAAAGTCACGAGAATCCCAATTTTGGGAATTTCAGGACTCCCAAATAGAAGTCCCGCGACAAAATGACATTTGGGTGTTGGTCCCATGGCTAAGCACATAATATACTATAAGGAGGAAGGTGATGGCTTCCTCCAAGTCTGGGCCATGGTGAGTCTTGTGAGTTGATTGCACATGGCTCATCCGTGCACCAATGGCTCGTTTGTGCACCAAAAGTGCTCCAACTTTGTACTAACCAACTTGTTGTTTAGTTTGTGTAGGTTCATGTGAATAAGTGACCCACTTGTCGCTTGTCTTAATGCTATCCTAGAGTTCTAACACGCCCTTCTATTCCTAAAGTGTTGTGAGTTCGAGAATGACCTCCAACTCCTTCTCCTTCCATTGTTTTCATCTTTGGATTCACAATTGAGTCCATCAAAGAGCTTCGAGTGCATCATTTCACATCACTTTTCATCAAAAATGTTTATTGAAAAATGATCCACATATTGATCTTTTCTTAAAAATGGACAATGTTCAAAAAACCTTTGTAATTCTAACTCATTGTTTTGTGCAACAACCATCGTATTTAGGTGAAGCCATTCATGGGTGGTACTATTAGGAACCACCTCCAATAATGGTTAAGGAACAAAAATAACTAAATCATTTTTCTAAGGCCTTTTCATTAAATATTTTCACAATTACAGTTTTTTTTCATCTTTATCAATTCATGTTTTAATATATGACTTGAAGTTTATTTGGGAATTTAAAAATTTTATATTTCTAATTACAATGGCCCCATAAAAAATCAACAGCCTCAACTTTGAAAATTCATAATTAAATCACATTTAATCAATTAATTTTCAAATAAAAACCTAAAAATAAAATAACTTCCAAATTACCTTAAGAAAAAAAATCATAAAAACATTGATAAATTATGTTCCAAATTTGTGTTCCTGACCAAAATGTTCTGTGCCTGCTTTGAATGGACCTACTAATGGATCTATGGGTTTAAAAATTTTATTATATATGCTTAAGTCCCAACATGTCTTATGATTCTCATCTGACTTCTGATAGGTATCAAGTTGTTTCATCAGAGGATGGTACACTTTGAGAGAGAGCCAGTTACATTGCAAGCTCAATAATCAATAAAAGTCGGATGATGTACTTGGTACCTTTACAACAGATGTCCCCCCATTGAGCAAGAAGGTGGGGTTATGTAGACTCAGCACTTTACCAGTGCACCATTATGACTCTCAGTTGTGAATGAATCACATTCATCCACAACTGAGTTAACTTATACTGGAACTCTCTTTAGGACCCACTCTAATTACATAGGTAACTAACTAGGTATGAGCATAATATAGCATCTCCAATGGTGCTCAGTATGTGACCCTGTGAAAATATTTTTCACATCCAAGTCTAGTTAAGTATATACTGTTTTGCAACCCCACCCATGAAACTGAAACTGGGGCAGCAAATATGTGGGGGACTACTAATAGCAAACCACCTGGACGAATCATTATGATGGGCCAATCAGAAACACTGAGCAGTAGGGAGACCATGTTTATTACACTCTTTTTTGGAGGTGCACAGGGCTGCTCTGCTTTTCACCAGCCACAGCAATGTGAATCAAAATGAATTCTTTTATTAGAAGAAAAACTCTGTATATATTATATATTTTTAAAGGAAACCCATCCACAAGAAGTACAAGGCAAATCAAAGCATGAGAACACATGTCACAAAAGAACATAACAATCAGGACACCACTAAAACACTAATAAAATAATTTACTCCTTTGTTCAATGCTGGCCTTCACATGTTTTCCTCATGGGACATTCTCAATATGATATCCTAGTTCATTGTATAATGTGGTTTGAGGTTTTCATTGTAATGTAATGTTTGTTGGTGAGTGTTAAAGTCTTTAGTCTTTTACCCAGCTCTAGATTAAATGAAAGGTTATAACATGAAACCTTTATCATATTCCCCAAGGCCTTTACCATTATTTGTCCTTGGTGGGTAGAAGTAGATATGCCATTGGTCATTTAACAAGCACAAGTTTGATAAAAAAAAATAAACACAGAACTGAGAGTGAAATGGACTCTGGAGGCTTGTTGCAAGTACCACTACTAGATAATAAGTGAGCATTGAAGTGGTAGTTGACTGGTTTTATATAAAGCCTTTGTCTGAAAGCTTTAGAGTACAAATTTTTTTATTCATATTTAAACATTTATTGCCTTCTTTGTCATGAAACTAGTACAGATACTAACTATAAGCAAACAAATTGCATTCAATTCTTGGGCACCATGTGAGTCAACCCCCCTCTCCTCCCAACTGTTTTCCTTTGTCTTCTTCAAAGCAAGCTTCACAACATAATAACCTTGTGCTCCAGAGAGAATCTCTCATTGGGAATTCACACTATGTGGTTGGCTACCTGCATTCTGCAACCTTATGGAGCTACCCACTTCTTAGTTCACACTAGTACCAACTGGACCCAAAATCTCTCATTTTTTGCACTTCTTTTTTCACACACCCACAAAAGGGAGTCAAGCTCACAATGGATGCCCAAGGCCTGATAGCAAAGTCACAAATTATGTTATATGCACCCCAAAGGCCTCCTAATAGCACCAACAATTCTTCCTATTTACCCTTATAGCATGTGATGATGTTCTTGGCTCCTCCACAATTTTTGCCTTATGTTTGTATCATCCGAATACATAATAAGAATGATTATAAATTTAAAAATTGGCATTTGATTAGTATCCCCATAGTTAGAGATTTGGCCAATATCATCTAAGGACTCCAAGTTTTCATAAATGTGAAGAGCAAGAGGGTTTGTAGATTTCACGATGTGCAAAGCAAGAGTGTTTGTAAAATTTTCAACATGTGAAACAAAATGTTCAGCATGGAATGGAAGAGAGAAGAGCATGTGCGAAACCAAAGGTGGATGACATCTTCACCCTCAAGTGAGGAACTTAACATCCAAGAAACCTTGTTTGGCATTTGGGGTTGTAGGAATCACACCATGAGATCTTAATGTGTAAGGACCATAGGACAATGTGGTCCTTCCCCCCCTCAAAATGTAAAGCCATGTAGTTGCACCTACTTTCATACAATGTGTGAGGACTAAACCTTGTTGATGAAGAACACAAACTTAGGCTTTACTTCCAAGGGCTAACGCCTCCAGTGAACATTGTTTTGATGCAATAATACAAGCTTAGAGCTAACTTAGGCAAGTTGGTTTGGTGAGAGGCTTTCACTTCGATCATTGTAATGTCTCTTTGATATGGAATCAATCAAGTGATCAAAGTGTTGGATGAAGTAGTACTTGTATTCTCATGGAAAACAAGTGGGTCAAATTGATGGTTGCAAGTGAGGGGCTTGCAAGGAGGGGATGTAAAGCATCTTGAAAGTCTATGTAGTATGCACCCAATGACTCTCCAAATCACTATAAACTATGGCAATATTTCTTTAAAGTGTTGGCATAAGATTGTACATGGCTTATGTGCAATGATTTCAACATGGTGGAAATCCCAATAGACAAATTGTACATGTGCAAGTAGTGGCTACTAAAAACTAAGAGCCCTTGATAAGGTGGTGTGCATGTTTTTTGTTTTGCAATTTTTGGACTACCTTACCCTAAGGTTAGTTTCATCATTAAATAATCCTCAAAATGTTGAAATGATTTTTTGTGAAAATATGAAGTTGACATGTTGAAAATCATCATAATTATCATAGGCTACATGATGCATAATTTGATTATGCATGTGATAATATCATAATTGATCATGGAATATTCAATTATTTCAAGTTTTAAAAGCGAATTAATATTTGGAAAAAATAATTTCTTCAATTTTTCAAGTTGGAAATTGACCCTAAGTTACAATAGTGGACCAAAAGTTATTAGACATAGAATTCATCCTTAGAAATTAATTCTTTTAGAATTTTTTTAATGTTTTCTTAATTAAAAATCTGAAATGAAGCCCACTTTGACTCTCATAGTACTGAGATGGGTGACCTTACAAGAGGTTTACTATATTTGAGCCAACACCACAAAGGCCCACCAATATCTATGAGGGTGCATAAAAAAACTCCTCAATAACAATTTGAAGGTATCTATTTTGTTGGCCTTGCCTACCAAGGCAAGGATATTGTGTTTAGATTCATTATAGAGTATACCATTGCTTAAGGTCAAGTTCCACATTGACAAATGAATAATCAATATTTCTCAAAGAATGAATTCATTTTTAAAATTTGAAATTATATATTTTTCCATTTTCTATTATAATATTGTGATATGAGTGATGAAATTATGTAGAGTGTAGCCTATGATAATTAGGATGATTTTCAACATGTCTACTTCATATTTTCACAAATTTTCATTTCACTATGTTGAAGATTATTTAATGATGAAACTGACCTTAGGGTAAAGTAGTAGCTTAAGGGATTTTGGACCTAGGTAATAGGTTTATTTTTATATGAAGATTTTTAGAGATGATATTTTGGCTTGTGTTGAAACTTGACAATAGTTATAGAGTTATAATATCTTGAAAGATTTTGGTTTCTTTGAGGATGTTTTGAAGATTATATTTTTGCATGGTGAAATATTCGAGTTTCCATAATTTTCCTTTTGCTTCAAGATATTTTTTAATGTAAATGACAAGGCCACAGTGTGACACACCCCTTGTTAGTTCCAGCAAAACAAAAGGAAACAACAACACTAGTCATTTAAACAATACAACATTCACAAAATACCCCATCATCAAGAAAACATGTGTAGTTGCCATGACTCCCCATTGAGTTCATGAGCTCTCAATGGTTGTGTAGTTAGAGCATATGATGATAAACCTTTTATGGTAAAACAATTATACGAAAATTTGGGTCTTGATTTTTGGTTAGAACTTTGGGGTGCAACTAGAAAATTTAATGAAGGTGTGCAAAGCATTTGAAATTGTTAATGCAAGTGTTTTGGAAGTCCAGAAAATACACCGGATTGATGTGTTGGCATGTATCAGATCTTGAACCATATCTGCAAGGCCTTCCCACAATGGGCTAGAAATGCGAAGAAATGTGTTGTGTGAAGGTGTGTGCAAAAGTATTTGAAATTGTTATTACAAGTGGTTTGCAAGTCCAAAAACACATCAAATTGATGTGTTGGCATGCATCAGATCTTGAACCAGATTTGCAAGGCCTACCCACAATGGGCTAGAAATGTGAAGAAATATGTTGTGTGAAGGTGTGCAAAGTATTTTAAATTTGTTAATGCAAGTGCTTTGCAAGTGCAAAAAACACACCAAATTGATGTGTTAGCATGCATCAGATCTTGAACCGAATCTCTAAAGCCTCGCAATGGGCTAAAAATGCCAAGAAATTATGTTGTGCCAAGGTTTGCAAAGCATTTGAAATTCTTAATGCAAGTGGGTTAAATTGCCACGGAATATGTCATGTGCCAACAAATCAAAGAACCAATTATTGTTATAACCTCCTATTAAACCTTAAGTTTTTTTTTTTTTTTGAGAATGTAAATTCATCCTATGTATAATGTTAGTTAAAAGGTTGTCCCAAATTCAATAAATCTAACAAAGGATTGGAAATCAAAGGTTCTTGGTCATTCTAGCTTGGTTACTGTGAAAGGGATTTTTGTCCTTTTCCCTTTCTCTCTTGTTTGGTTTCTTAATTTCTTTTGAAAAACAATTCACTCACATTAAATATCTTCGGTGTTTCTTCCTTTCCAATTTCATCTAGTAATCTAAACAAAGGTTATAGTATTAAGTCCTAATGAAATTGCATTCACCTCTTCATCAACAAAATTTAACGGTGTATAGTTGGAACAATTATCTTTTATAAGGATGGACTATTGAAATAGTCATATTATAGATATGTTTATCAATTCTCATAAGTTAGATGATTTTTGAATTGAATAAGAATTAAGAGATATTGATTTTTTAGCATTAATGCAAGATTTCGAAATTATTTTCCTTTTTGTTATAATATTCCATTCGAATATTAAAGTGGACATGTTTTGATAACAAAACTATGAAATTCATGAATTAAATTCAGACATAATTAAACTCATAGTAGGAATTTGAAATGCTTTCAAAATGATATTGTCATGTACAACAATTATGCACACTTTTATATAATAAAATAACTTGATTATTTTTTTGTTGTCAATATTTTTGGTCATTGTTAAAAATCATGGATTTTTATTTCAACATCTTTTGTATTCAACCTTAATTTGTCATATCATTCTAACAAACAAACCCATTCCTTTTGAAATAATCACCCAAGGAGGTGACCTTGGTATTTGTTAGCATGTTTGAACTCAAAAGCCCTAACTAACATATAAATGCAACATTTTTTGGACATGGGAAATGAAATTTTCAATTTCAATGGTAACCATTTGCCTTTCCACTCAAGTTTTTTATTTATTTGAAATCAACGTAAATTTTCAAAGTTGTGTAATAGCCACCTTGGGGTTCATTCTTTTTCATATTAAAATATTATGTAAATAAAAATATAAGATCTTATATATTGGTTGTCATGTAAAAATTATAATCCAATTAGTTTATAATAGGATTATATATGTTCAAACTCCAAATATAACTAAGTCATTAGTAATAGGTATTAGAAAATAAAAAATTTGTAACATATTTACAAGAAACTTATAATAGGTATTAATTAGTAAGCTAGACAAGGTATAATTTATATTGAAAATTCAAAGTAAAACATGTGGTATTTACTTGGTTAGGACAAGGAGTTGATGTAGGCCCATATGCAACAACTTGAGAATCCATTTACTTTTATTATAATGCACACCTTGTTTGCTTTTATTATTGAATTTCAAACATCATTTTTCTTTTGTATATATTTTTCCATGGAAATAATCCAAATATCTATTGTTTGTAATGATTTTGTGGGTGCCAAATATGGGTGGTATGTGCAAATTCTACTTTGAGTTGCTATTTGCCTATTAACAAATTGTCATGAATGACATTGTCAACGTCATCACAAGCATCATTATCAACATCACATTCTTAATTCATTGTCAGTTCACTCATAGTGAATTATTAGTTTAATTCACTCCTAATTTATTCTCAATTTAATCATGGACCACATACATAAGCATGAGTCACACATGGATAATCATGGGCCACACATGGGAACAAAACTTCCATGTGAACTTCCTTGAATTAAATCCCCAAGGGGTATAAATAGAAATAGGACCTTCAATTACCGTTAGTTTGTTCAACACCAGTTTTGGTACATTTTATTGTCACAAGCTGATTTTGTTATTGTTTCATTCTTGCAATAAAATCTTATTGAATGTTTGTCTGCACATGTTGTGTTTCTATTATTGTTTTTGTTTGTTTTGCAATGTGGATTTGGATCTAAGTTTGCATGTGTACTTGTCTTGGTTTTAAGAAATCTTGTAAACTTGATTATTGGGAATGCATATAAGGTGAATATGTATATATAAAGGAAACTTACTCCCCAATGTTTGCCTTATTTGAAGGTTGTAGGCTTAAGGGCAATAACCAAAAAACATATACCTAGATATTAAACATGAATGCCCATAGGAACATGTCTTTTTAAATGTTAAATATTTTTGCAAACTCATTACATTTTGATATTATTGTTGTAATTGATTGAAAATTATTGGATAATTGGAAGCAAGCTTGTGGAAATTCTAAAATTTTGACAATATATGAAGTTTCAAAGTTCAAGAATGATGAACATATTCATATTAATTTGGTTTTGCATCACAATTTATGGTTATCTTATTGGTATTAAATATCAAAATTTTGACCACACACAAAATTAATAGGATGCCATTCAAAATATTTGTAAACACAATATTATAGCAATATGAATATATGATGGTGGTGGTTTAATGCTTCATACTATTATATATATATATATAATATCAAATCTATATTAACAAATTTTAAATGGAAACTAGTAATCATATTATCATACTTGTGATTGACGTTTGGCACTTATTGGTTGGGTGTTTATTTTATTTTTTTAAATGAAGTTCAATAGTCTCAAATTTAATTTTCTAAAATTCAACATTTGAAAATTAAGTATGCAAAATACATGTTGTGTTTTGCATTTGTAATAGTAACCTTTAATGGTTTTCAATTTTGAACAATTTTCACAAATATCAATAAGATTTTTTTTTTTTTTCATTAAACCTTTTGCAAATTATTTTGTGCCAACACCAATTGAAAGTATTTTAATATATGGAATAACAAAAAAACCTATTACCATCAAGCCTACCCGGAATATATTGAAAGATATTTGGTCTTTGGATCTTTGTAATGAAATATTCCATTATTAGGGGTTAGATAGTATAGGTTTTTATGAATATTTTAAAGTTTATCATTAAAAACCCAATTGTCACACAAATAACTATGGGTAGAAGTATTTTGTTTTGACCTTGGATTAAATATCCATGTTGGACAAGGTAAATATCTCAATTTATTTGATCTTTTCTGTGAGTGTTTACTTTTGCATTCAAACTTGTTTTTAAAATTTAGACCCACAACATACCATAAATGAATCTACTTCATTTGATTCATTTGAAGGTGAACTTTTTTTTTCAAGTTGTTTAGAGACTATATTTTTGTTGAACCTTCAACTCCATGAAAGGAGGAGAGAGTGCATGTGTATTACAAGCCTATTCAAATGTGAAATTTTAGTTTTAAATGTCATATTCAACACGAACATGTTTTGAATTGTGATATAAATAAAATAATGCAATATTTTAAATAATTGGTAATCTAGGTGCTTTTGTTTTCTTTACATGCATAGTCAATTGTTGACATTGAAACTTATTGCATGAATATATGCGCATATAATAGGGAGTTTACTTTCAAAAAAACATTCAATGCATGTGATCATCACATATTGTTCAATGAAAGTTGGGTAATGTTATTTGGGTGGTTCAATATTATAGTAGAAGTAAATGGTGAATTCACTTCCATTTTTGTGAACACAATGACAAGGGAATTTGACTTTTCAATCTTGGGATAGGAGAGAGATGCTCATATTGATTATCATAGATCAACTACTTGAAGGGATAATGCAAGTGTAACAATTAGATATATTGTCACAGTCATGAATCATTACATATATCAATATAATAGTTTCATTCATCCATACCATAGTCACTAGTGGGATAGTCTTGTTTATCATGCAATACATGGCATAAACAACATAAAACAATGAAAACCAATGACATGCCATAAGTAAGGATTCAAACATGCTATAAATAAACTAAATTATTTAAATACACCAAGTTGCATTTAAATAGTGGATGTATGACATAAATTGAATGGCCTTGCTTTCTTATGTTTTCTAATTGTGTATGTTTGTAGCATTTTTCCAATTGAGCTAAATTCCTTGGTTCAATAAGAAAATGTAACATATATTTCAAAAAGAATGATTGATTTGTGTTTTAAATAACTTTTGAAAATTAAATTAATTGGGAGTTAAGGAACTCTATTAATAACTTATATGATGTTACATTAGTAATAAACATTCAATTCATGAACAAATGACAAAAGTTATCCAATTGTTAACCATGTGAATATTTTCATTGAAAGGTGAAAAAAAAAGTGAAATATTTTGAAATATTTTCACAACACAATATCCTTGGACATATTAATATTTCCATAACTAAGGTCCAAATACTCATATTACAAGAGTGTTCTAAACCACATGTTATGGCTAGTAATAGTAGCCTTTTTTTTATTCCATAAGTCCCAAATGTTCTTACAATCCTTGTAACTATCTTTTAAATCCTTCACCTAAATTCCCTCTTGCTTGAATGTTTCATACCAAAATATGTACAAAATGTCAAGGGATGTAAAAAAACAAAGATGCGTCCAAATTACATATACATATTACACATATGCACATATATAACTTGCATGAAAATGATGTCGAATGCATTTTTTATGTAGAAAAGGAATATGCTTACATTTTAAGAACCACTATTTTTCCATTTACAACAATCCATATGCTCACCACCATTGTTTTGTATCAAAACTTAATGGTTAGTAACACCCATGGAAAAAATGGAAGGGTTTTTTGATTGGTCCTTTTTCTAATGTAGAGATGCACACCTTGTGCCATCTCCCAATGAACTATAGCCAAGTTCTTGTTATTAACACTAAACTCCTTTTCATTAATTTTAAGAATTAAGGTAATCAACCTTTGAATGACACCTTTTGGTACCCTTCTTCTCTTAATGAACTTTAGGGAAAGTAATCAACTCTTATAATGTGCCAATATGGCACATAAAGTTCCACCATTGTACCATTGTACCATTGGTACAATTCCCTTTCCTTTTACCATTGCATTAATTTTTTTGTGTTGTTCTTTCATAATAATTGGTGTTATGAGAACATCATTCATGGGCTAAGTGAATCCCATAAACATTGAGGTCAAAACCTTTTCCTTTAGTTTTACGATTTCTATTGAATCCAAGTAGATGTTTTCAACATTTTGAAAAAGAACACGAAAGTTACTTCTAGATTTTTGGGTGGATCAACAATGTTTAGACATCAAATTAGTTTAAACTAATAATAACTATGTGTTTAATTCTTTCTCCTACCACCTTAAAAAAATTCTTCAAATACTAGTTGCTTCTATCCATCCATCTAGTTTGAGAGCATATATAAATGCCTTCCATCTTGATGTCCTTTGAAGCAATCATTTGCTATGTAAAACCTCCTACAACTTCTTGTAAATAAAGGTTGTGAACATCAACATATTTATTTATTTATTTAATGTATAATTCCACTTTTGCTTAGCCATCAATTCTTCTTTCTTGAACTTTATTGCCTTGCCTTTCATTTGTACATATGTTTTTACAAAACTTGATTACTTTATGCATCTTTGCAAAGAAGGACCTCTCTTTGCCTTCTCCTACCCATATTCGCATGAATTGATCTTCTACCTAGTAAAAAAAAAAGAAGGAAAATTAGGTATTTATTTTCCAATAAGATTTCTTAGGAGGTGAATTTTACAACTCTATTTCAACAAAAATTGGGTAATGATTAGATTTTTCATTGTCTTCGTGAATGGCATATCTATAAGCTTTGAAAGTTGGCCTTATGTCAATTGTAGCAACAAAGTATATATGATCTTGGTGCACCAAGCAACAATCGACCTACTTCACATGATTATCCCATAAAAACTTTAAGCTATTTAAAGAACATTCAATTTTTAAGGATTCTTTGGTCACTTCCAATATAGTTATATACTAAGAGATTCTTGCATTGAGATGCAAAGCAAGGGACTAAGAGATTGAAAACAAGGCCATCCAATTTGTGAAGAAATTGTGTCAAAATGTATATGATTTTGTTTTTTAGATTGTCTCTCAGAGTAAATATTTTCATTATTTCTGATCAATGGTATGTGATGGATGGATGGATGGGTAGATGGATGAAACAACCTCATTGTGTCATATAATGGCCCTGTCCAACAAGTTCAATAAGATCATGAGCAATAATGAAACCTTGTAAGTAGTGAAGAGAGATGGATGTCTTTACATCAAAAATTTCATTATGAGTTGATCTTTACATGACCCATGAAGATTAGGTTTTTGTTGTCCATGTGGTGGTTATTGATCTAAAATGGGAGACAATAGTTTCAAATGTCATTAGTTGACCAACAAAACTAATGACTACAAATTTTAGTGCTATTGTTAAGATCTGCAAGTATAGAAGGCCTCATGAAGGGCAACACTTTATTTGATGGCTATGGAGATGCATGATGCCCTCAGGCATGATATGGATTGTTTCATCAAGGAGTGTGTCCATCTTTTTCATGATAGACGTTCAAGAAGTCATTTATCCTTGTCTTTGTGCATTCAATTTTTTAAGTAGCATGTTAGTATTGTTTTTCAACATGTTTTAGCCTTGGCTATAAAGAAGAAAATTACATTGGCATGTGATGTTTATTCTAGACATCCCATTAATATTAGATCCCACAATTTGCATGTCGACGACATTAGAGGGGTCGTGGGTGACATAGCTTCCTACCACACAAGAGGGACTAGCTTTCTCCCTTTTTTAGGTCTTATGGGTTGTGCGTCTTTTGGCCTTCCCTTTTTGTCTCCTTTGTGATGGTTCTAGCCATCAATCTTTTATTGGATTTTTGTTGTTCATTGAAAGTGATGTGATTTAAACACAATGAAATTTAGAGCAACAAAAATAGTTTAGAGAGTAAAATTACATCCCCCTATGGGCAAATGAATTTTGCCTTTTCCTATTGGCCTCAGTTATTATTATCTAATAGTTTGGCCATTATTTTTAGACTTATATTTTCACTCTCTCAACTTTCATCTTCACTATGTAGCACTATGTTATTTCCTAGAATAAAATTTGAAATGTTTAAACAACCCCCCCCCCCAATAATCCATGTTCTTCAAAATAAACGATTTGTCATAATGCCCTTTTTAAAATTTTAAAAGGGCAGTTGGAATTTTGCTAATCTTTGCTAATTTCTTCCAATTTTTTTTCCAAATTTGGAATGTTTAGCCAAAATTTTCAATTTCACCATAAAAACCCCTGCCCTGGTCTATTTTGGCGAATTTAAAAAAAAAAGACCCACACCGAAAAACCAAAAACAAACCTACTCGTCGGATCAGGGTAAAGACCCGACGGTTATATGTAGGTACTGTTCGGCCTGATTAGGGTTTGGTGCCAATTGCTGCGCGGTTGCCCAAGTGTAAGCACCGCATTGTAGAAGAAGAAGCAGCTGCAGCTCGCCCATTGCCGCGCGCGGGTGGCTGTGGCTCCCGGAAGGATCTTGCTTGCTTGCTTTCTTTCCACGAGGTGCAGCTCCACAGGAGTGCGTGTGGTAGCGCTACAAGCAAATCGCAAGTCAATTTTTTTTGCAGAGCGACTTTTCACAATCGTTGCAGCAGGAAGCGAAAGTAGAGAATAGCGGAAGAACAAGAAGAAGAAGAATAGGAGGAGGAGGAGGAGGAAGACGAGAATTTTTTTTATGAGAGCTTCTTCCGTTGTGAAGGAGCAGTTACGGTGGTTTGCTTTTGTTGGCGATGGCATGAGCGCTCTTGTGTGCCAAGATGTGGAGGGATGTTGGCAGGGATAGAGAGCAAGAGCGGCAAGGGAAGATGAGAGACAAGAGGAGCGAGCAGCCTGATAAGGACAGCGACCAGATGATGCGACGAGCAGGGTTTTGGATGGTGTTCATGCTCGGTGCTGCTGCTGTATGTATTCTTTTGTCCATTTTGCTTGCATCTCTTCCAGTGTCTGCAGCTACACTCTTTGGTTTCTGATGATGCAATAAGTAACCGTAAGCAAATGAGATCTGTGAAAGAAGACAGCAATTTTCTTGAAGGCTTACAGTGCCAAGCACAGCAAATTGGTTTAGGGTTCAAATTAACAAACTATGATCTTGTATTATGACCATTTTTCTTGCAACTCTTCCATTGTCTGGAGCGACACTCTCTGGTGTTTGATGATGCAATAAGTAGCAGTAAGCATATGAGATTTACGAAAGAATCCAGCAATAAGTTTCTTGAGGACTTATTGAACCTTCTTGAACTTTCTTGAAGGGCCAAGCATAGTGAATTGGTTTAGGGTTCAATTCCACTAACTATGATTTTGTTGTCCTGCAGCTTGATGCAAGCTGTTTTGGCTGTGTGCATCCAGTTATTCTCTTTTGCTCATGTTGTAGATTCCTGTTCACCTTAGGTCATGAGGTGTATCTCTTTTGCATTTCCTCTCTGGAGACCAGGATGCAACTAGGTCTTTGACAGAGTGTCCTCCACCTCTTGGAGTACAATGTTGTATACAGATGGGTTTGGTTGTCTAGCTCCTGACTTCATTTTCTCAATCTTTCTAGTTTGGAAATGGAGTTTATTTGCAATACATAAGATGTCTGTCCATCTCTTCTGAAGAAATACATTCTCTATTGAAGTCTAGTTGCTAAGCATGTGGTTTGGCTGTGACTTTTGCAGCTTGGGAATGTGTTTTCTCTTCGCAGGCGTCTTCTGAACATTGAACGAGAATTTGGACAGGTATCAGAATTCAACCTTTTTTCTATGGAAGTCTTCTCCAACTTTATGCATTGATGATTGAATACATTGTGGATGCATTCCCACCCTTAACTAGGGTTTACTGTGAAGCTTCTAGATACAGAAGGACAGCCAAGACAGCTTATTTTGATGGTTTTTGTGAGCAGGCCAAGGTAGGGCTAGGTGTGTACTAGGCTGTAGGTTATGTGCAGCTAATAAAGCAAACTGTCTTCTTTGGGGATGGAAGGGCCACAGGTCACAGGCTAGTGGTGGCTTTGGCAGCTCTGGCCCAAATCAAAGAACAGGTGGTAGTCAACAGTATTCCAGACAGACTAGTGCCCAAGAATCACAGCAGCAGTGGCAAGCACACATACAAGAACTGCAACGAAGGGTAGGCCCTCCTTTGCTTGCCCTTACCCTGTCCTAGCTCCAGAGGACATGTCAATTCTTCTTGGAAATGCAGATTTCTTGTTAGCTTTGCCCAGAACTGGTAACAGAATGGCCTTCATGGGGATGATGTGCCAGGAGCGTATACGTCGCATGCAGGAGGCATTTGCCAGGGAGAGGGGTACATACACTAAAACGTATGATGCATGGCGTGAGCGCCATGGTGACACATGGGAATGGCGATGGGAGGGCAATCGATGGGAATGGAAAGGAGAGGAGCAGCGCCGGCAGGCAGAAGAAGAGCAGGAGTGGAAAAGAAATGAAGAAAGGAAGAATTCGTCTAGCTATGATTTATTGAAACGGGCCAGAGTTGCCCATCATTTTTCTGTGCTAGGTCTAGATGCAAGTCGACCTCAACCATACACAGAGACAGAAATCAAAGCAGCTTTCCGAACCAAAGCCCTGGAGTATCACCCAGACCAAAACCAAGGGAATAAACAGGTTGCTGAAGTCAAGTTCAGGCAGCTTCTGGAGTCGTATCACACACTCAGGGCCCATTTTAAGCTGAAGTAGGGAATTCAGGAACATCGCCTATGCTTGCATTCTTTTGCAGATCTGGTGAGGCATGCTGCAAAAACATAATTGACTCAACAGAGGTGCCTGGCAATTTTCCTAGAGCTGCTAAAGAAATGTTCCAGAGGAACCAAGGTGCAGATCTGAATGATATCACCAGGGAACGAGTCTGGGAGTTGTCAGATGAGTCATGCTTTACAGGGTTTTAAGATGTGGAACTGAGATTCATGGTTAGAGGAGACAGGGCGCCTGTATTTTGATGCCAGCATCCAGTCATGCTGTGATGATCATAGGGGGAGAGTCTCAGATTAAACACATTTTGAAAGGAAACTTAGATCACTACTACATGTGGTCTACATATTAGTGTATCCTGCCATTTATTGGTAGTGGAGACTTCTTTACAAGTAAGCCAACAAGGATTCAAAAATTCTCTTCGAAGCTGGCATCAAATGGCATGCTACACCATCAGGAGAAATCTTCATACAGATGGAGGTGGCTGGTACACATGTACAAGGATATGCATCACATGCCAGTGAACATGAAACAGGTTTTTCCAAGAATCACTACATTCCTATACCACCCTGTTGAAAGTTGATGTGTGCACATTGCCAACATTGCTTGTGGGTGAAGGAATACTCTTATTACACTGATTGAGCACAAATGAGTCAGTTGTTCAACAAAATGTGGGATCTGGAAACATCCTGAGAAACCTCTAGGGTACATCCTACCTGACACTTTGATGATCCTTTACACTGGCTATTCTGGTTTCTATTCAAGGAGAAAGATGGAAGGGAAGGAGGTGCGATTTCTCTTCCTGCAAGTCATATGGGACAGCTGAGTAGGTGGGTACTATTCTTGATGGCTGCTTTGTCATTGAACCGCTTGGTCTGATCATATAGCAATGTCAAGAACTTGGTCTCACAATCAGGTTCTTAATCTGCCAAGGGATGTGGAGGAACCATCCACAACAGCTTGTTATGTACCAGAGAATGTGCCCCTGGGGTGCATTCTGCCAGTTTGCAATTCACTACAGTGAGACTGGTAGGCCAAACTCTAGGGATGAAATAGATGTCAGAATGTGACATAGGGACACCTTCTCCAGTGTTGAGGTCTGTAGGTAGGCCATAAGTTAGGTTAGTCGAACAAGGGATATGTAGGTAGGAAATGACACAATGAGCTGCCATGGCCAATTCTGCCATTTGAGAATGCTTGAATACCTGCTGAATCAGCAAGTTCTGACCTTTTATGGTAGCTTAATTCTCCAACCAATAGACTTGGTCACTTCCGCAAATCCCACACTCCTTCACATCTCAATCATCCCATTATGTGTAGTTTGGGTTTGTATTTTATACACAATGAAGTTATCCTTAAGGTCACCTTCTCTTTGAACCTTAGTTTGACCCTGGAATCCCTGTTTGATCTCCAATTTGAGTGATACTGCGTACCATTTAATGAAACTGGGTATGAATTCACAAGATTTATTTGATTTTGTTCTGACAAGATTTGATGCAACGAACAGTATGAGCAAACATTGAAGGTGCAGGTAAGGCAAATTCAAAACTGGGGATGAAACTCTCCTGTGAGGGTCAATGTGTTAACATGGCGTGGAGAGCGATGCACATTGAAGGCTCTCTCTCCTCTCTCAATTTTGTGCACATTTTATACATAGAGAATGTCAGTGGTGTTACATTTTTTTAAGGTAATCTTTAGTTTGAAATGTATTGTTATAGTAGATGAGAGTTTTTCTATGCTAGGAGTCCTTTCAAGAGGTTCCTTCCCTTTCCTTATTTGATATGCTTCTTGCCACAAGAGAGGGTTCAGGAATTTGGTGTTCCCCATGTGGTTCATCCTCTTAGGTGGTTCTTTTGTTTTTTTTGAACGTGGGTCCTTCTATTTTGTTCCTTGTATTCTTCCCCCTTTCTTTTTTGGTGCTTCGGTTTCTTTATGATTGGCAGGGTTTCATCACACCTGGAGAATTGAGAGTCCTATGAAAGACAAGATTCTGAAAGGAGAAGAAAACGTGGCATTATCATCATCATCACTTGATTAAAAT
>Ga0209208_10004622_pt1 | contig 19448 bp, 20 predicted proteins | sample S1TSphfallax_3_FD_187694 | JGI IMG/M metagenome (GOLD analysis project Ga0209208, IMG submission 187694) | Host-associated microbial communities from peat moss isolated from Minnesota, USA - S1T2_Fd - Sphagnum fallax MG (SPAdes) (version 2) | ecosystem: Host-associated > Plants > Peat moss >... | reverse complement strand
ATTGCACACCAAGAGGTAGGTATTTGCAAGAACAATTCATGGTTTTGCAATTGGCAAACAATTGAAATTCTAAGTTTTCTTTTTCTCCTTGCAAATGGAATCCTATATTGCTAGTGGATACCAAAGGCAGCTCACCTTGTGTTGAACATGAAGATGGATTAACTTGTGTGTGTGTTGCTCAAAGCTAGCACTTTGGGTGTTGTGTTTTTTTCTATTTTTTTTTCATTTCCAATTTAGTTCGATGTTTTCTATTTTTTTCTTCTTTCCCAAAGAAAATGAAGTGAAAGCATCTTGTAGTAGGAATTTCACACTCTCAATTTGTTAGACCCATCAAACTTAAGGACTATTAATGACATGCTTAAAAAAGATTTTTCATTTAAGAAAATTTATGATATGTTACCCAATTCTTGTAATATTTGGAACTTCAATTTGGGAATGTGGAAACAACAAATAATTGAATTTTGACATGGGCAATCAATGCATAAGCAAAATGTTGTAAGAAAATAACAATGATAGTAATTTTTTCAAGAACACAAAAGGAACCTTTTTTTTGTTTTAATTTTCTTGTTCTATGGTGTTTATGAATACTTTAGATTATGCTTTTTATATTTCTTTCGTAATGAATTAGATTGAAAAATGTATAAGATAAAACCACAACGTAGAAAACATAGCAAGAGGATGAATGATAGTTTACTTCAATATTTTTGAAGAAAATAGCTCTAGACTCCTCTCTAGTTTCAACCCTATATCTTCCTCAATCTTAATCCATTTTCAATCCATTTTCAGTGATTTAAAACTTGATGGGTGCACCAACTAGGGATTTACAAAACTTTTCTGTATTCTAGAAGCAAATATGCAACAATTAAACATTTTAAGCTTGAAATCTTAATTTGTTTTAATTTACCCATCATCAAACACTAAACACCCCATATCTTCCCCATTCCTTTACTAAATTGAACAACTTTTGTGGCATTGGAAATGTTAGGTGGAGGGCTACAAATGTTGTTTCAACTTTCAACAAAATAAAAGAACAATGTGTGAAGATTTGACCTTCTTTGACTTTTGAAATGTTCATTCATTGACATATCTCCCTTAATCAATGTTTTCATAAGAAATTTTCTTTTTGCAACCATAGTGGTGGTCATAGATAGGAAGATGTAGAAAACAAAGGTGATCATCGTTAATAAGATTTACCCAAATTTGGTTATAAATCAAATATGATGTACAAAAATTTAATAGCTTACTTATGTTTTTGGTTGCACATTGAAAACCAAATCTAAAAAATTGGCCACTTCCATTTTATTTTATTGAGTTAGAGTGATTCAAAATCTCCAAAATCGTTTCATTTTCCAAAAACAAAATCATCTTTTGGCAAAATTTGGGCAATAAGACAAAGGTCGAGCAAAAATTAATTACAAAATTTCAAAGTTTAAAAACATGGAATTTGGAAAAGGCCATCCTAATCAAAAACATAAATTTGTAACAATTCTTACATTAAAAAAATAATTCAATGAACATTTGGTGCTATTCTTAACCCCATTCTAAATGCCTTATTTTTAAGCATCCTTGCAAGGTTCCATAATGTTTTTTTATATTACTTATCCATTGCATAGGTGTTAAAGTCATTATAATTTTTCATAGTTGTGTGCATCAATGTTTTGTTTTCCAATTTTATGATGTAATCAAGGTGACAATCATCCACAAGACAATTTAACCAAATTTAACTATTGAAAAATTATTAAAAAAAAACATTTAACATATAATTTTTGACTACCTACTTCAACCATGCATAAAAATATGGTAACTTTTAAAGAAATTTCGAAAAAAACATTTATGAAATTTGGAGATTTGTTTTTCAAAAAACCATTTAATTTGCAACAAAAAAGACTGTAATTTAAAAAAAAGAAAAGAAAAAAAAAGGTGAGGAAAACTTAGTTAACTTGCTACAAACCAATAAACAATACTTAAACATAAAAATCAAATATCTCTTATAATACTTGGGCTTTGCATTGCAATGCACTATGAGTGACAATTTTCTTCCTTATTATGTTCCCATATAATTAACAATAATTCATCATTATTTATGTCAATGTCAAATTTAATTTCAATTAATATAAACATCATGGACATGAAAAGGCATATGCTAATTTGGTTTTTTGATATCCATGTTGGTAGGTAAGGAAAAGGGTGAAATAGTTATAAGGATAAGAAATAGTTATTAAGAAAAGATCGAGGTCACTCGAATTAAATTGACTTTTCTTTGATTTTGGGCAAGCTGATTGCTAATGATACCACCCAAGCCTGCTTATGCCCATCATCTCCTTTAATGCTGACAGTTAGCCACAGTCCAGTTCACTTGTTGAATCAAGTGTTTTGTGGTTTTGAAGTTTTGCAAAGGTAGCTTGCACTGGATCTTATTGACATGTACTTTCGAGAACTCCATAAAGAAGATGGCTTTCCTTCAAATAAAGTTTGCAGTTAGCCTATTTCTCTTCAGCTCCATGTACATGTATATTTCCAATCACTCAGGTCATAGAACTAGGCATGTGTTCAGGACAGCAATCTTGATAATGATGAGATTTGGCGAAAGTGTAGCTTGAAAACTGGATATATGTGCTGTTCAATGTTTTGGTGATCAGTCACTCCTGGCCTGTATTTTGATATGCATGGCCAGAGAATCAAAGGAAATGGTGCACTTGCTGTCTCTTCATGAAGAAAAGGCATGAAGATATATCCCTGATCATGACATCAGTGACACCAACTTATGCAAGATGGAAGAGAAGTTATGTAATGCTGCATCCTGTGTATGCAAATAAGCTCACCTAAAAGATGGGTTTACTACTCGATGAAGAGAAAAAATCTCCACCTTGCTGGCATCAGAGATATTAATGGTTACAAATCCTCAAGCAACCCTCCAGCCACTTTCCAAGACCTACAACCTACCATAAAATTGACCTGCATGCCATGTGAGTCTCAAGCCTACTTCTCAGAAACCCTAAACTGGCCTGTGAGCAGGGGCCAAAGCTTTCCAAGACCTACAGCCTATTATAAAAATTGAGTCCCACCACATGCCACCTGAGTCTCAAACCTACTTCTCTTAAACCCTAATCTGGTCTATGAGCAGGGAGTAAAGCAGTCTATAGACATGGACAAGGGATGTAAATGGAATTTGGTGTTTCTACAGAACTACCCACGTGGATCGTAAGGGAGTGACTCATTGCTCAGTAAGGGAAGGTCACCACCCACCAGTTCCCAAATTTTAACAACACCATCATCACCTGCCGATGCTAGCAGTCTTGGTTCCTGACACCATGAAGCACATAATCAAAACATTCATCATAGGTAATTTTTGTCAACAGATATGACAAAATCTGTTGATATGTAGGCTTTTCTTCTAGCTAGCTACTATGAGAGCGAACAATCAAAGCTAACATGTTGATGAAATGTCACAGAAGGATAACAGATAAAGTAGGGTTTTGATTCATAGATGCTTGAGGGATGCCAAAGGTGGAAAATGGCACACACCTTGGGGTGCCACCGTACACAATTGACATCAGTACTATGAGCCTTCTCCTGCTTCAGTACCATCTCATATGATAACCCCTCCCCCTGTCAGAGAAATATAAAAGCCAATAGCATTTGAATTACTCTCTTACTGCTCAATAAATGCAGTTCCAATGACAAATATGACTGATTACCACAAAGGAATGAGTTGATTGTACATCAACATACAAAGAGTCATGAATATGTGAACCCAGACATAATTAAGGCAGGTACAACACATGGGTGAATGTAGCAGCAAGAGTTACCGGAAGAGTGGAGACATTGTCCCTAAGTTCATCAAATACACGTATGCAATCATCTCCTGCTCCACTGGCAATCAGGCCATTCACCCTTCAACCCCACATACTTACAGATTCAGAATATCCCAATCATTTGAAATCTCCAGCACTTTGTTTCTGTTGCTCTGGATCTACTGCAAAGTTATGGCAGCATTAAGTTTCATGATATTCTTCCACAGTTCATTGCAGGTCTTGTATGACTGTTTACTAGCCTCCCAGTTTCCTGTATATAACAAAGGGGGTCATATCACATTCAGTTCACACAAGTAGAGGGATGATCTTGTTAACCTTGACCAGTGAACAGAAAATATTGTGCGGTCATGGTATCCAGAAATGGTGGCCAGATGCTTCCTGCAGATGTCAGCAAAGCCCTTCAAGTTAGCATACTCCAGACAATGAATACATACCATACAGTGTACACTGAAAACTAATAACTCTCACACGTATCAAGAAATTTCCATACTCATGACTAAGTAATCCAGCACAGGGTGAAAAACTTTTCCTTGCAGTCAAAGAAAGACTTCCAGATAAGGACTGAAGAACCAGGAAGAAGAGAAACCCAAAAGGGTAGAACTTGAACAAAGAACAATGAAACCAAACAAAACACTATGTTAATCAAAGCTTTCATGCAAGCTTCCATAAGAGTATTTAGATCTACAAGGTTGATCTTAGTATATAGAGTTGAAAATCAACAACTGCAGCAAAAGCAGAGAAGTTTTATCAACCTCCAATCTTGAAAGCTTCAGGAGTTTTATCAACATCCACTGCAGAGTCTTTGAATGAAAATTCAACTACTACCAGAAGGAACATAAGACTTTCTGAACTTTGGCACCCACAGATCACTGACAACAGGTAGTACAGCTTTGTAGAAAGAACTGAGACACCTAGAAACATCCATGTGAGAAGTCAAACTGGCCGCACAAATAAATCTTGGTTTAATCAGGTTTTTATGGAACTTCCAGATGGCACAAAGAAACGAAAGAAGTCACACACTTTTCACTATTAAAAATATGACCTTATCAAACGAATCATGAAGTTTTAAGGATTTCTGACTCTGCAAGGTTTGAAACCTCATATGTACCTACTGGAGAATTAAGCTTAGAGGAAACCTGGCTTCAAGCTACATCCTCACACCATAACCCTTTGTTCTAACATACCCAAGACAGCAATAGACCCTCACAATTAAGCAAGAAGTGAGAGATCAAACCAAGGGGCAACACCGTCAGCACTTGTACTGACACAATCAGCACTAGTATCCCACACCATTAATGTCAAGTCATCACTGCAACCAAGAAATGACATGATGTCAAATGCAAGCAAAAAATAAAAGCAAACAGCACACATGCAGAATTTCAACAAAGCTGCTGAGAACAAATAAAAAACTCTGGAAATTAAGAAATCAATACAACTTTTAAGAAGAAATAGTAAAAGTGACACACCTACATGACACCATGCGATCGCCTGTGGCATTAAACGAAATCCCCCAAACTGTTGATGTGTGACCCCTGGCAGACCAAATAACAGCATGTCAATCCTTAGTCAAAATAAGCAAATTTGAGCATTGTCTCTATAATGTCCACAGCATCTTCTCATCCAATTAACACAAAAAGAAACATGCATCTATTCCATTTCCCACACACTAGAGGCAGAAGTCCTTGAAACAATTCTTTCTTCTCTCTCAAACAGCAAAGCTGACTGACAGACCGGCCAGGAGCTGCCAGAGTTTGGACACATCGCCAGTCATCACCATCAACGTCCTCTGCCCATACCTGCAAAGCCATGCCAAATCTTTAATCCAAAATACCTCCACCCTTGCTAGTCAGAATGTGATAGCCCCTACAATTTCTGACAAGGAAAGTTTATGATTTATGCACAGGCTTGAAACTGTAAATGGATTCAAACCCAAAAGGTCAAAAATGATCACTTTAAAGTCAACTGGAGATGGAAGCATGAAATGGTTCTGAACCATCACCAACCTTAATTGAGTTGTCATAGCTTGCTGATACCAGAATGTCACGAGAGGGATGCCAGGTCACCATCTTCACATCCTGGGAATGACCATTGAGCACTGAGACGCACTCAAACTCATGGCCTGGCAACACCTCCCATATCCACACAGATTTATCCCGACTGCATGAAGCCAGAAGTGAACCTGATGAATTCCATGCCACACTCTTCACCTCATTCTCATGACCCTACCAAAAACACAGAATCATTCAATTGTCACAATTTCACTTTCCCAAGCAATTTGCATATGTATAAGATTGCAGAGAGAAACTCCACCATAATAAATGTGAACAGAACTGTTGCATTGCTTCAGGCCAAACCACAACAAAAAATAAATAAAAATCATGAATGAGTATGGTCATAAGCTCAAGATTGGCACTCATGAAATACAGACCATTACCTTCATCATGATTATTACCATTACTCCCTACTGACTTCATCAGCTGCTGGCAGTCTCAATTTGATATACCACCTCCTTTGATGGAAAAGATTTCACAGATGCATTTAACAGCAACATACTTCATTAAGGTCACCTCTTGAAAACATTAATGAGAAAAAAACTTTTTTTTACCTCAAATGATGCAATAAATGAAATTTCAGTGCCAATTTTCTCATACATTCCAAGAGTGGAATCAAAACTGGCTGTTGCAAGCAGCTTCCCTGCGGGACACCATTCACATTGCCTTACTGTGCGAGTATGTGCTGAATCCAGAACTGCCTATGCAATCACCATGTCCACCCACATAATCAATTATGTTACGGCAACTCCAGAAACCCATAAATCTCTTAGCCCACATCTAAACCCTAAATCCTAAACCCTAAAAAAAAACTCCTGGGGCAAATAGGTGCAATACATAGATGGAAGCGAGACACACTACAAAGGAACAAGCAACCAAGCGCAAACTCTGAGAAAGGAAAACGACGAGGGAGAAGAGACAGACCTTACAAACCCAAGTGGCAGAGGAAGGAGAAGCTCCTGGTGAATGCTCCCAAATCCGGACAGTTTTATCCCCACTACAGGATGCAAGCACAGATGGACCACCTCCAGGCCTCCATGCCACACTCCACACCCTGCCCCGGTAGTGGTAGTTCCACAAAAGCCAATTGGTCAGATTCCCCACGATCTCATGCTCTTTCCCTTCACAGCTCTCTCTCTCTCTCTCTCTCCACACACACAACACCATGAAATCAAAACCATGTCAATGAGAAAAGCAGGATACCTGTCGTCATGGCCTGCGAGCTCCTGCACCAAACGGAGCGACATCCCCGGCGGACTGTTGTTCTTGGTGCCCACGGTATGCATCGCTTCACCCATTTCTACCTCCATTTCTACGCTCCTCTCTCTCTCCCTCTCTCGATGATTTATGCACTTGTGAGAGAGTAAGGGTTTGCAACTTTGGTGGATTTTTTAAAACTTTTGACAACTTATACACACAAATGCTCCCCAAAAATTGATTGTCAAATGAAACTTTGGTTTTACACTACAATTTTGTCTGATGTAAAAGGCCCTAGGGTAGGGGCGTTCCAAAGTAAGGGGCCTAGTATGAAAGCCTTAGCATGCTGGAATTCCAAAATAAGGGGCCTACGAAGCGGGCCTTAGGGTGAGAATACAAAATAAGGGGGGCCTAGGATGATAGCTTTAAGGTGAAACGTTCCAAAATAAAAGCCCTACTAGGGTTAGGGCAGTCTAAAACAAGGCGCCTAGGATGAGGGCCTTACCACAATAAGAGCATTCCGAAATAAGGGGCCTTGGATGAGGCCCTTACTAGGGTGAGGGCATTCCAAAGGGATCTAAGATGATGTGATGGCTAATGTGAGCCTCAAGGTGAGGGCATTATAAAATAAGGGGCTTAAAACAAGGCGAATGTACATGTGCATGCAAACACAATAGTCTCTATGTGTATTGCATTTGTATGTTTTCACAAATACTAGTGTGGCTTGTGTTGTTGGCCCAAGTGTGAACCCATTACAAAATAGAGAAACTCAACATGTGACCATTGTTTTGCAATGCTTGTATCAAATTTTTGAACAGCCAAATATGAAAGGAAATCATGCTTGAATTGAATGGTAAGCCTTCAAGTGTGACCACCTCCTCAATTGATTTTTCCTCCCAAAACTTGGTTTTTCGAAACTTATTTGTATTTTCAGCACAGAAACCACTTAAAAATCAATATCTCCCACAGTCTGAATCCAAATCTTACCAAATAAATTCCATTAAATCCTCCTCATCAGGATCTTTCCAACAACACCGAAGGCACATTCCAATTCCTCTGAAATTTTTAGCTACAATTTAATTTAATTTTCAGCGAAGAATTCATTCAATATTCTAGAACTTCTACACCACAAGTCCAAACACCATGAAACCAAGCCGCTGCACCCCTCCTCCTTGAGAGCTTTCCAAAGAGACCAAGAACGCCTAAAGGGTCCCAGTTCAGTGGATCTCATAAGTACAAAACAAAACAAACAAACTACCTTCCTCATACATAGATGTGAAGACAATGAAGAAGAATTGAACATAACCCTTGAACAAGACTTCTCTCCACACAAGACAAGTTCCTCATGCTGAATCAAAACTAGCATATAGGCAGGATATAAAAAGCAAGAACTGTAGCATGAAAATTTCACATCCACACAGAGTGTAACACTGCTGTGAGTTAAGATTTTTTGCACAACATTTTGATGCACTACACTCCTGTCTGTATGGAAGCAGAAAGAGCATCAAACGGAATTGCACTAGGAGAGCAAACCAGAAAGAGGACATACCACAAACCAGCCACAAAAAGAAATTCATGGGACCCTTTCAATACCTTGCACTGACAAACACAAACAGCAAGCAGAATAGCACATGCTTGGCAGATACAAGGCAAAGCACAAACCAATAATCTGGATCCCTGTGATTGTTGAACTTGGTGTATGTCTGTGAGAACTCTCCACCATCTTGGACACATTCACATCCAAACAATTTGGCAAACAGCCTTAATAGTGTAAAAAGATTGATTGCAACATGAAGAATCTGTCACACAAGCATGCACCAAACCATTGTGCCATCACAATTGCCTCCAAAGACCAAACCATCATCTCTTGTTGTGCTTTCTCTCATAGCAAACCAGATTATCGACAGTAAATGGTCCGGTCTATCTGTGGTGGAATTGACTTGATCTCTGTTCCCAGCTCTTGCTCAATCCGGTACCTGCGCAACATACAAACATGCTTCATGTGTATCCAAGCAAAGTCATACCAGAAGTAGTTCAATAAGTACAAATAACTTCAAGCAGAACTAACAAAGCCCACAAAAATGAACTGATGAGGGAACCTCAACATCATCCTCTCCAAGGATATTCAAAATGGGAAATAGACCATATGACCGGAACAATTCTATGGAATATACATCTATACCCACCAGTCAAGCACAAACCAGTTAGACAGAATATGCCTTGCAATAGGAGGTGCCCAGAGTACTAAAGAGATAACAAGACAAGTAAGAAAAATTACAGGTTGAAACGGTCCTCAAAAGTGATCAGATTCACTGCAAGGCCAAGATGACCAAACCTTCCAGAACGCCCCACCTGTGAAAAATCAAAAACAAATTGCAAGTAAGGAACAAACAATTTTTGCTCTATCACTGCAATTTCCACTAAAATTGTAAGAATAACTTGTGCTTTAGCCTTGTACTAACCCCATTACCAACAAGTTGGACTAAATCTCTAATTTAAGTTTCAACCAGCATCAAGCCAATAGCATAAGTGGTTAGCACTGATGGCCTCCATGAAAGTGGTTGCAGATTAAATTCTTACCACAAGCCCATGTTAAATGTACCTACTACACCCAGCTCAACTGGTCACTGAAAACTATGCAGATATCCAGGGGTCAAACCCTGGGGGATGCAGTTAGGAAACTCAGTTACCCACCTTACTGCTATTTGAAAGTGACCAACTCTGAAAAGCAGGCAATAGCCCTAAATATTTGAATCATGAAAGGGTCGAGAGTCAGTGAGTTGAGATTAGTTTCAGGCCACTTATTACAGATTACTACAACAGAGTAGCCAAGTAACATACTCTGTGAAGGTATGTCTCAGAGTTCTTTGGAAAATCAAAATTGATGACCACATTCACAGCTTGAATGTCAATACCCCTTGTAAACAGATCTGCAACCAACAAATGCACACATCTTCCAGGTTTGAGAAGAATTCTGTAGAGTGGACAGTCCTACACCCTAAATCTTGATCCAGCAAGACACCGCCATAAATTATGTATAGAGTTTTCAGATGCAGAATTGAACTTCTGAATGCACAAAGTATCTCCTACTTGGATCAGATGGACAGCCCAAAGGTGAGAAAATACACATACAGCTTGGCAACTTAACATCTGCACAAATATTGTCAAACTCTAAAGCAAGGTCCAGGATGGCTAAATGTCCATGTGCTTTGGTGAAATTCAGGATCTGATAAGAGAAGGAATGCTGCTAACCAATCTGTTTTCATGCATGACCAAACATTACTTGAGAAGCGACAGGGAAATCAACAGAATTGGGAGAAACCTGAAGAGACAAGATTTCGACAGGCTCCATTTCTGAAGTCATGAAATACTCTGTTCCGATGTGACTGCAGCATCTTTGCATGGATGTAGAAACATGAGTACCCAAGCTCAGTGATCTTCTTTGCTAGCAGCTCTACTCGGTTGACTGAATTGCAGAAGATGATGGACTGGTTGATTTGCAACTGTCAAGACACCAGTCCCTTTCCACATCAAAATTCAACTCTTCTGGGATTAGTCTAGAATAAGACTTGAATAAAATCCTAGGTGAGTGCATCAAGAAGAACAGGAAGGTTGCAAGTTATTACACAGCATGCTATTTGAACCAAAACTGTCCTGAAAAGACTACAAAAACTAGTTCTAATGATTGTCATACCTTTGAAAACAAGGTATTAAGGCAATGGACCTTCTGTCTTTCTTCCACAAATGCATAATACTGGGTGACTCCTTTCAGTGTCAACTCATCCATGAGATTGATAACATAGGGCTTCCGCAAAAACTTGTCCTTGAATGACTTCACTGTGACTGGAAATGTAGCTGAGTAGAGTAGAATTTGTCGATTTTGAGGCAAATAACCAATGAGTTGCTCCACCAGTGGTTGGAACTCTGGGGATAAAAGTTTGTCAGCCTGCAGCCAACAAAAACCCCTCACAGATAAGTACAACTAAGTTCAGTAGCCATTTGCAATTCATGCACCAACTGATCAATGGTCAGCAAACACAACACAGGCTTCACCACCATGAATGGAAACAGAGAACTTTGAACGAGAGCTTGAGCTAATGGAATAGCTCTGACCTCATCCATCACCAGCATGGAGCACTCACGAAGATTGCAGACCCCCTTGTTGGCTAGGTCAAGAACACGACCAGGAGTTCCCACAAGCAGGTGAACTGGTTGGTATAACCGCATTATGTCATCACGCAGGCTGGTGCCACCAGTGGTGACCATGATCTGAATATTCAAATGCTTTGCCAACTCCTTGCATACCTGTGATGTTTGCAGTGCAAGCTCCCTTGTTGGCACTAGCAAAAGGACTGTACACCGCAAAACAGTATGGACACAATCAGTGCTTTCTCACGCTAGGAACCAAACTGCTTCTAAGCCATTTATCAAAAGATGTAAATGTCACAAGAAACTGCAATAAGGATCCATCATATGAAAACCTCATAATTTGTGGACAAGCACAAGTACCTTGTATGGCATTCTTAGTCTGGTCAATCTTCTCAATTGCTGGAATACTGAAGGCTGCAGTCTTTCCGGTTCCATTCTTTGCACGTGCAAGTATGTCACTGCCTGTCAAAGCAATGGGTATACTCTCCTCCTGTATTGGAGATGGTCTTTCAAAGCCCTTCTCATATATGCCCATCAAGAGCTCCCGCTTCAAGAAGTAGTCCTCAAACTCATTCCCCTTCGTAGCTGTGACATCCTGTGCAGTGACAACAGATCATGAAATTAATCCAGAGACTTGACAATCAAACTTATGTGCAACGAGAATTCACACCACAACAACCTCATATCTGCCCTTACTACACACTACTTCATGCAAAACATGCCCAAAGAAAAACAGCATTCTGATCTAACCACAGAACAGGGATTTCACAACAGGATTCCTGATCATGAGGAGAGAACTGGGAGGTTGTTTTAGGACAAGTGTGCTTCAGCTCTCTCTTGATTACCTCAGTCTTAAATCGGGTGTCTGCCAGTGGTAATTTAAGTTGAGCTTTCCAATCTTGAGAGCTGCATCACAGATATGTAATCAGCAAACCGGAGGGTTTCTCATTACACTACAAAGACATTTGCTCAAGAAGCACGGAACAAGAAAGTCAGTGCGTCAAATTTGAGCAATGCACACCAATTGTGTGCCATGGGCATAATTAGAACAACACCCTGTTGAGCTCCAAACATCTTTATTCCATACAAACAAAGTACCAGCTTCAACTGATACTGACATAGGGCTTGTACAGATACTGACACAAGGCCTGTACTCCAAAACCCTAAGTGTGAGAATAAACTAAAACAGATTTGGATGGAGACACTGCCAAATCTCAAGAGTCAAAGCAAGAGATTCAATGTCCGAGATGAAGCCGAACCAATGCAGAATAGCATACGGATACTGACACAGGGCTTGTACTACAGTCAACAGATAAAAATCACCAAGACACAGCAAACAAAACTCTGTAAAGAGAGACAGCTTGGTGAATTGCATGCAAAGAGCAGCCAGAACCTAAGGAAATGACACAAATGAGTAATGAGCCTGTTGCAAGGCACAAGAAAACAAACAGAGAGCGACAATCGTAATAGAGACAATGGTCGAGATGGAATCACCACGAAAAAATGACCGCGGTAGACCGTAAAATGTTTGCCCTAACCCTCGGAAATAAGAGTACAAGAGATAGAAACAGAGGAACAAGAAATGGCACAGAGAGAGAGAGAGACGCACTTGTTGCGAGTGACATTGGACAGCGCGGCTTTGTCTTGCGGGGCAGGACCAGGCCCACCTCTGGACGCAGCCATGTTGCTTTCCTCTCAGATCCTCCCGTTCCCGATTGATTGTTTCTCCACACGTTCTCTCTGGCTGCTTCTTGCTACTCCCTCTCCCGTTTCTCGCAACGCTTCCAGTAGTTCTTACGAGGTGATTACAAGCCTCAAAAATCACTCGTCGCCCCCGCCATCGCCACGAGGCAGGCTTGCAACACGCAAGGAAAACACAGACGCGCGAGCGAGAGCGTACGCACACTGCCCCTACCCTTGGCCTCCTCCCAACGACCGCGCGGCTACCGCGTAGGCCCTCGTTCAAACTACCGCGCGGTGACTACCTAGCGACCTGTGCACCGTCATGCAAAAAAAGAAATTGCACTTTTTTTTCGTTTGCAATAATTCGTTCTCTTTCTCACCCTTCACGTTTCTAGTGCCGACTTTCTAAAATATTTGAAGTAAATTGTGTTTTAAGTAAAGGGATTCAAGGCTTTTCAGATGAGTGTATTGCACTAGAAACAAACCCATATATTATTTGAAGAACTTCCACCCATATCCCCTAATGATTTAGGCCTATAATGTTAACATCCAATATACAGTGGTTTGTCTGCTCCATCCAATATACAGGGATATGCCACATACAATATACATACACTTCATTTTTCCCCAAACCCAGCCATGCCAAAAAGAGAGAGACAATTTTAAATATCAGCAAACTGGGCCAATTGTCAGCTTTGGCTGATCAAAAACATGTATAACCTTTTACATGTCTTCTTCAAGGGCCCTGTAAGACTTTTTTAATATCATCACTTGGGTCAATCAGAATAAATGGCTAATCAAAAACAGTCAATTTGCTTGATTGTTTTACACACATCTCTCCAAGATTTCACATTATAATTTGAAGCGGGGAAAGGGAAAGTTTACTACTTCAAACACCCAATCGCAACACCTGCCACCCAAAAATTCCAGTGACAATGTTTCATTGGAACTGGTTTATGCAAAACTCCTATTCAATCGTAAACATGGGAACAATTGTAGACTTGTCTAACAATATCTATATAATGTAACTGAATCATGTGAAGTTCAAGACCATGGAAGGTCAAACACCCTCTATAGAATCCAGAAAACCTTTGAATGATCATCAATCCATCAGGACCAACTTCTCTCAGTTGAATCAGTTGCAACCCCGTGCCTCTGTAACAACACTAGCATTGGATCACTGAACAACCTCAAGCTTAAAACCTTAGAGAACTGTCAACTGGAACATGAGACCTGCGACATTTCCTCCATGAGTGGCCAGATTTTTACTCTTGCCCAACAATTCTCCTCCAGTGTACAACAGCTGTGCAAGTTGATTTCTTCACAATGCCAACAATTTGTTCAGGTGACTTGGAAGTGCTGCAAATTCTTGACTTGTCTTTTGCATGATTTCCAGTTGCTCCATAAACCCTGGAAGTACAAGCTTCTACAAACCAGTGGCAAGTCTAAGATCCTGCCTCTTCAGTTGGCAAATGCAGCTGGAAAAGCTTGGAGGCTCTCACAACACAACCACCTAAAGTAAGACATTGCAAACTGTTCTAGTTTAGTCCTTCATGGACTCAGGAAGGGTTTCAAGCTTTATGAACACCTCCGAAAAATTAACAAAACCAGTTGCAGTGACTTGCTGAAAGACATGTCAGGTAGTCTCATGTCAGACTCAAATCCAGTTCCAAAATGTATAGAAGTTCCCCTACAGCACGAGGTAGTCTCATCGGTCCAGCACATCTGCTTAAGTCAAGCAATTGCAAGTGGACATCATAAGCCCAGGTGACAGTAGTAATGCCAAGTTTGATTGCTGCAAAGAAGGTCATCTCAACTCATATTTTCCAGATTTTCAATCACATGTCAATTCACATCAGACATTCTGAGACTGTAATATTGATAAGTACAATGCCACATGCTCTAGAGATAGAAAGTGTAGATACTGCAAACAAAGCACCCACCCACCAGTGCCCCTACTCTGAGTCTTCTAGCTGACCATTGCATGTGTCTGCCAACAGCCTCCCCACATAAAACCCAGACACAGTTCAAGTTAGAAGCTTGCCAGACAAGAGCCTCACAGGCATGCAAAACCCTTCACAGCACAGAGAATCTGTCCCATATCATTGTGCTACACCATCGTGTAACAACATTTACCTCCCAGAGAACAGGCCACTTGCAGCAGCATCCAGCAATAAGTTCCATCAACACCTTCTCCTGTACCAACTCAGCTTATCAGCAGTAAATGGCGCGATCTATCTGTGGTGGAATTGACTTGATCTCAGTGCCAAGCTCTTGCTCAATTCGGTATCTGTGAACCATACCAGTGTGCTTATTAAGTACTGATGATAGCAGAAATATTTACAACTGATCAAAACTTTAGAAGATGACCAACCAAGCCTGCAAAAGAAAGTGATAGGGGCATCTCAACACTCATCAATTCCTTGCATATCCCATGATTCAAAATCCATGCACTTATAAATACCACTAGACAAGATTCCTGATTGGTTAAGCATTGCACAAGAGAACCTGACAGCTAGGGCAACAGATTCCATGCTATGATAGGTAACCTGAGCTATTAAAGACCTTCAACTCATCAAGACAGGTTAGAGAAAATACAGGTTAAAACGGTCTTCATAAGTGATCAGATTCACTGCCAGTCCAAGATGACCAAACCTTCCAGATCGCCCCACCTGTGACCCTTGTAAGAAAGAATCAGGCATAAGAACCAACACAAGACTCTGCTCTCAGAACCTTCAAAAACAGGTTAAGCACATTGCCTGATCAACCTGAATAAAAAAAAGAGCATCAGCAAAAGGTTCCAAAGGATTTCTAATTCACTTTGAGATGTTAGTGCAATTCCAAAGCACTCAAGGAACATACTCTGTGAAGATACGTCTCTGAGTTTTTTGGGAAGTCAAAATTGATGACCACATTCACAGCTTGGATGTCAATGCCCCTTGTAAACAGATCTGCAATCCATATAAAGAATCTTCTATCATTAGAGTAGATTGCACTATGGTAACACACTGAAAATTGACAATTATGACCAACACCATTTCCATGAACTTTGGATTGAGTTTGCTGTGCCACCATTTACTTTTGATGCAACTCTTACTGAGACCGTTGAATGCCAAATGAAAAGTCTATAGCAAGCTTCTGGAAAATTTTCCTAACATAGAAACAAAGGTCAAACACAAATACAACTGGCCAACTCCAAGTCCCCAGAAAGAAAGATTAAACCTATTAGCCACAACATATCAGTCTTGGGCATTCGAGTCTGATGCCAAATGTGTAAAACATGGACATGTGCACATCTGAGTCCACACAAGGACTGAAACCTTTTGATGATCAGAACTGAGATTGTTGACCTGACCTCACTCATCTCACATGGAAAAGTAGTGGATAAAACATTATCAAAGGATAAGTTGGGGTGTTGCAGTCAACTAGGACAAAGAGCAGATCTGCAATTATGCATGCAGACAATATTTGAACACCTGAGGGAAATCACTGACAGAAAAATCTAATGAACAAATCTAGTGGATACCTGAGCAGACCAGGTTTCGACAGGCTCCATTTCTGAAGTCATGGAATACTCTGTTCCGATGTGATTGCAGCATCTTTGCATGGATGTAGAAACACGAGTACCCAAGCTCAGTGATCTTCTTTGCTAGTAGCTCAACACGGTTGACTGAATTGCAGAAGATAATGGACTGGTTGATTTGCAGCTGTTAACATACCCCACCCTGTGCATGTCAAGCTCAAAGTACTCTTCTGGAATCCCAGAGTAGACTCCCAGTAGACTCCCAGTAGACTCTGGATTGAGTCTAGAAGAAGAGGACAATAACCATCCTAAGCATAAGCAGCAAATCATTTGCACCACATTCAGCATTAAAAGGCCATGACAAATATCATACCTTTGAAAACAGAGTGTTCAGACAATGGACCTTCTGTCTTTCTTCCACAAATGCATAGTATTGGGTGATTCCTTTCAGTGTCAGCTCGTCCATGAGGTTGATGACATATGGTTTCCGCAAAAACCTGTCCTTGAATGACTTCACCGTAACTGGAAAGGTAGCTGAGTAAAGCAGTATTTGCCGATTTTTAGGCAGGTACCCAATGAGTTGCTCCACGAGTGGCTGGAACTCTGGTGACAAAAGCTTATCAGCCTGCATCCAAAAAACCATGGATAAGGACATTTGCACTTGACAGAAAGGCTGTTCCATGGTCAATGAACACCCTGCAACCTGAACCTCACAAGATTTGAAGAGTGGAACCTCAACCCAGACTGTAACAGAGACAACTAAGACCCAAACTTTGAGCAATAAAGAGACCAGCTCTGACCTCATCCATGACCAGCATGGCACACTCCCGAAGATTGCAAACCCCCTTGTTGGCTAGGTCAAGGACACGACCAGGGGTTCCCACAAGTAGGTGCACTGGTTGGTATAACCGCATGATGTCATCCCGTAGGCCAGTGCCACCAGTAGTGACCATGATCTGAATATTCAAATGCTTTGCCAACTCTTTGCACACCTGTGATGTTTGCAGTGCAAGCTCCCTTGTTGGCACAAGCAAAAGAACTGTACCACACAAATAGAGTACGGACACAATCAGTGCTTTGGAAACAGAGCCCACTCTGCACAAACACATCCTCTTCAAGGTGAGTGCTCTGAAGTAAAAGATGAAACAGACAACCACAAAGAAATCCTGCAGAAAGTATCAAATGTCCACCACCATGTTAATCACCTTGTATACAATTCTTGTTTGTGTCAATCTTCTCAATTGCTGGGATACTGAAGGCTGCAGTCTTCCCAGTGCCATTCTTTGCACGTGCAATTATATCACTCCCAGTTAAAGCAATTGGTATACTCTCCTCTTGTATGGGGGATGGTCTTTCAAAGCCCTTCTCATAAATGCCCATCAAGAGCTCTCGCTTCAAGAAGTAGTCCTCAAACTCATTCCCCTTTGTAGCTGTGACATCCTGTGCAGTGTCCACAGATCACATTCACTAAAGTGCAGAGCCATCTACTGAAAAAAGCAAAATTCAACCTATGCTTGCAACCAGAACAAGTACCCTCACAAGCAGTGAGAACCTCCCATGATTACACTATGAGCTAACCTGAATTGTATTTGTGATTGTGAGATTAAGCATACTAAGATAAATCAAATGTCAACAACCAACTTACGAGAGACATTAGAAGTAAATTGAAGGAGGAACAGTAGAGAAACTGACTATAAAGCAGATCAGAACACAAATGTCGTGTAAACAATAGCGATAGTCACTCACACACTTGCTGACCATCAATAGCAACATATACATATACAGTAGTGACTAACTACTATAAGATCCAAGTTTATAACATCTTCAGGCAGTCTTTAATTCTGTCTCACATACCTCAGTCTTGAACCGAGTATCTGGAGGTGGCTTTTTGAGTTGTGCTTTCCAGTCCCGGGAGCTGCATCATCCATATATGATTAAATAATCAACAACGTCACAAGCTCTTTGATTATGCACTCGTAATTCAGTAGAAGAGAGATACAGACAGGAGCTGGAAGTGATTCATTCCCATACTCAAGCATATATCTCCAGAAGTATTGAGAACTTCTTCATACTTGCAATTTAACCATTCCTCAACAGAATTGAGAGATAACCCACGTATAACAAATACAGATTTCAGATCTGAAAGGTTAGCAGTGAACAGGAAAAACAGGTGACCTAAACCTAGAAAACAAAGAAATATGGTGAGAAGTTTGAACAATACCTAGAGTTACCCACTTGTTTAGTGGCCTCAACAGCATATGTATGGTAGTGACCAGCTACCTTACAACATTAGCTCCTGGCAATGGGTGCAGGTCAATGCCATACATTTACCAATGCACTAACTTTTCAGTTACAAGACTTGGCAGACTTGCCCATGATGCTGGCTAGCTCAACAAAACATAAAAGAGGAGGAGACGACCAAGGAACTGAGAAGAAAAAGGGAACACAAAATGAATCAGAATCAAAATAAGAAACAAACAAGGAAAGAGCAAGAAAAGTTTAAGAGAAAAATCTTTTGAGGACAAAGTGGGCTTGGAAAGGCTCTCCAGCTAGGATTAAGAAGTGCTTGAATAATTATCTGAAGTAATCCAAAGCAGAAACATTGAATGGATTTGTTAAGCAAACCTCTAGCTCAAAAAAATAGAAACTTAGAAAGGTAATATTTTCTACTAAGAAAACTAATTGAGCTACAAAGAACTATTTTGAACTAGAAAGCCCTAACAAGCCATAATTCTGAGTATTGTATACTCCAAATTTGCCAGAATCCAAATACCAGAATCAACAAAAAGTTTACAAAACATGCGGCATTCCTCATACTCAAGCATCCATTGGTCAATTACATGTTATTAGATCAAGCAATTTGCACCAATTCATGGAGATTAGGGCAACATCAGAATTGCTGGACAATTTCTATCAGAGAAGCATCCTCTAGTGAGACAGATACAGGAACTGAGACATTACTGCAACCAGATCAAAACCAATGGAGCTTCAATCTGCCAATTCATCATCCACAGAAACAAGTCTCCAAAA
>Ga0209208_10004621_pt1 | contig 19450 bp, 17 predicted proteins | sample S1TSphfallax_3_FD_187694 | JGI IMG/M metagenome (GOLD analysis project Ga0209208, IMG submission 187694) | Host-associated microbial communities from peat moss isolated from Minnesota, USA - S1T2_Fd - Sphagnum fallax MG (SPAdes) (version 2) | ecosystem: Host-associated > Plants > Peat moss >... | reverse complement strand
TCAATAATTATTTTAATAATGTTAAAAAAACAAACCTAGTAAACAAACTTCACCCTTAGTAAACATTTACACCATATAGTGAACCATTTTCACCAATGAAGGTAAGGGTAGTGAAATTACAGTGAAGTTAATTCACTTTTATGGTTGCATAATGAAATAACCTAGTGAACTTCGGCCGCATCTCCTAGTAGTGTATGATCAACTAGCAATCAAGGTGACGAGCAACTGTTTATGATGCAGCACATGGCAAATTCAATGATAGGAGGTGTATCAGATAACAATGTTTGGTATGTGGATTCTAGAGCTCCAAATCACATGACTAGTCATGGATAATGGTTTAGAAACACAAAGGATTTGAAAACACCAAGTTTTGTGGAAACTAGTGATGACACTACACATCCCATCACACAAATTAGGAAGGTGCCATTGTCCATGCAAGATGGGTAAACAAAGTATTTAAAAGATGTACTTCATGTTTCAACCATAACAAAAAATTTGGTCTCTGTAGGTTAGATGGTGGAACAAGGTTTATAGGTGACATTCAACCCAAATGGATGTTTTGTGGAAGACATGAAGAACCAAGGCAAATTGATTGCAAAAGGAGAAAGGAATGGACGAATGTTCACCTTGGATGTGAACATGCCTAAGGTGAATTCCATGTTATTCACACATGGAAAAGGAGCTGGAGACATTGCAACTTGGCACAAGCGAGTTGGCCATGTTAATCTTCAACATCTTAAGCTAATGGAAAAACAAAATCTTGTTGGAGGTCTTCCCAAATTTAGAAGAGAGGAGGTGATGTCAGAAGTTTGTTGGGGAAGCAAGTTAGGCATCCATTCCTAGTTCAAACAACTCATGTAAGTTCCAAACCTTTGGAAATGATCCACTCATATGTGTGGATCACGGAGACAAAATCCATTGGAGCATGCAAGTACTACGTGAGTTTCATTGATGACCACAAAAGAAAGGTGTGGGTCTACTTCATGAAACATAAAGGTGAAATGTTCCAACATTTCTTGAATTTCAAAGCAATGGTGGAGAAGGAGAAGGGTGTGAGCATAAACTGTTTAAGGTTCAATGGAAGGGGAGAGTACTTTTCAAATGATTTCAATGAGTACTTGAAGGAACATGGAATTCAAAAGAAGTATTCATGTAGTTACTCCCCACATCAAAATGGAGTTGCTGAAAGGAAAAAAAGGCACATTGTAGAAATAACACGTGCCATGTTGAATGAGAAGAATTTGCCAAATTACTTTTGGGCTGAAGCGATAGCAATTGTAGTCTATATCATGAACCGAACACCCACAACAATAGTTCATGGCATGACACTTGAAGAAAAATTCACGAGCAAGAAACCAAATGTCTCACACCTTAGAGTGTTTGGTTGCATTGCATATGTGCATGTTCCTGATGAGAAGAGATCAAAACTAGATCCAAAAGCTGAAAAATGTATCTTCATTGGATATTCCTTAGAACAAAAAAGATATAGATGTTTCAACCTTTCCACTTGGAAGTTGCAAATGAGTAGAGATGTTGTGTTTGATGAGATGGTTAGCTAGTACCCACCACTAAAGATAGCAAAAGATGGAGAGGTTAGAAATGATGATGTTCCATCAAATGTGGAATAAGAATCACAATTAATTAGTGGACCACAAGAGTCCTCAATTAGTGGGTCTAGTAGCACTCCATGGAAAGGAAAATTAAGATCTTTAAACATTGTAGATGGTAGTTCTCAAACATCATCTAAAAATCCTCATGTAGATGATGAGTCAAGTGATTCAAAGAAAAGTGTGGGTGAGGAATCAAGAATCTTTTCAGTTACTACTCCTGGAGCTCGAATGGACAAGAAAGCTTTGAAAACACTTGAGAATAACAATGGAATACGAAGATCCACACGAATCAAGTACCTTGTACAAAGACTCACATATGATGGCTTTGTAGTTCATCATTACGCATACATGGTGAGAGTCATACAAGAGGTTGAACCCACTTGTTTTGAATAAGCGGTTGGAAACCTTAAATGGGATAATGCCATGGATGAAGAGATAAGTTGAAAACTTCAAATCTCAGTTCATGAATGCCCAAGCTACCAGTGTTTCTCATCTATTGTTGCAAAAACCATCAATAGACCATCATTTAACATGTTACAATTGCATAACTAGAAGTATAATTTTGTAATTAGGGTGGTATCTCTTTGTCCAAAGCATTTGAAAAAAGTAATACTCCTATGTGAAGGAGAGGGAAAAAGAAAGAGAATGTATTTTGGAGATCTAATCCTCAAAAGGATGAAAACAACTATTTTTGCCAATTGAACTACCATCCTTACAATTCATGACCTGGTAAAAGAAGATTGAAGCAACAAAGAGATGATAACTCTCATGTGAATCTAGAAAATTTCCATACTCACAATTAAGAAAGCTGGAACAAGATTAAAAGTTTTCCTACAAGTCAAAGAAAGACTTGCACTTATGGACTGAAGAACTGGGAAGAAGAAAAACACATGAGGGTGAGATTCAAACAAAGAACAAACAGCAGCTCATTGCATGATGGCTGTCTCTTTTACACATTCCATAAGGATGATAAATATTCAACATACTAAATTGGAAACACATGGTGATTAGCATGGTGAAGCCCAAGTGGATCCTTAAGTTATGCTGGAAATGAACTCCACATGACCATAGTACATAGGAATACAAAACTTTTGGTCTGCTTCTGGGTGCATTCACAATGTCTTTACCCTGAAGGGCAGAGTCAATAAAACTAGCAGTACGAACAAAAGTGACAGTCTTTCACTTGTTCAGGGACCATTAACAGTAACATGTATGATAGCAGACTTATCTATCACAAATTACTCGCTGACTAATCAGCTCCTTACAATGGGTATAGACAAGTGCAATACACACAAACCTGTGCACTGAGTTCCTGTGCGAGATGTGCCAAAGGACATGCCTCATTTTGACCAGGGGCAACAATGTAGCTACAAGATTCCATGAACTTCATTATGTAGAAGAACACAAACACACTAAACAAATGTAACATTGCAATTTAACCAACGAGCCTCCCAAAATTTGCAGGTGTTGGATGCTAATGTTACTTGGGAGTTGGTAACTTTACTAAAGGACAAGAAAGCAATTGGGTGCAAAGGGGTGTACAAAGTCAAGCACAATGCAGATGGATCTATGAGCAAATATAAAGCAAGATTGGTGGCCAAAGGTTATGCCCAAACTTATGGCATAGACTATGAGGAGACATATAGTCCAATTGCCAAAATGACAACTATAAGAGTAATCATTGTTATGGCAACAGCAAAAGGATGGTCGTTACATCAAATGGATGTAAAAGATGTTTTTCTTTGTGGAGATTTACAAGAAGAAGTGTACATGGAACAACCACCAGGTTATGTGGACCAAACACGTCTTAATTTGGTTTATAGGTTGAAAAAAACTTTGTAGGGCTTGAAGCAAGCACCTAGAGCTTGGTCAGACAAGATAGGTCAATATCTTATCACAAGTGGATTTCAAACATCCAATGCAGATTTTTCACTATATGTGAAAAAGATAGATCATGGGATTGTTGTCATAGTCATCTATGTTGATGACTTGATTATCATAGGAAATAGTGATGCAGACATCTTTGATTTGAAGAAGTTTTTTTGAAACAAAAATTTGAGATGAAGGATTTGGGAGAGTTGCATTACTTCTTCGGCATTGAGGTAGTGCAATCCCCGAAAGGGATATGGTTACTACAAAGGCAATATGCCTTGAACAAATTGTCTGAATATGGGATGACGGGTTGTAAACCCATTTCAATTCCATTGGAGAAAAATGTGAAACTAAGTGCAAATGAAGGAGACCTTGTGGAGGATACCACTATGTACATACGCATAGTGGGGAGTTTGATTTACATGACCATCACAAGGCCAAATTTGAGTTATGCAATTGGAGTGGTGAGTCAATTCATGCAAACACCACGAAAGCCACATTTGGATGCAGTGAGGCGCACACTGAGATACATAAAACATACTTTGTAGTGTGGAATTTTTTGCGAAGCCAAGAGCCAATTACAAGTACATGGATACATGGATGCTGATTGGGCTAGCAATGTTTCATATAGAAGATCGACTAGTGGTTTCATATTTTCTTTTGGAAGTGGTGTTGTTAGTTGGAGCAATAAGAAACAACCAACAGTTGCATTATCAAGCACAGAGGCAGAATAGAGAGGCACAACAATTGCTGCATGTGAAGTAGTTTAGTTACAGAAATTACTCTAAGATTTGGGACAATCAGTGGATGCTCCTATTGTCATTTATTGTGATAACATTAGTAGCATACTACTTGCTAACAACCCGGTCTATCATGCTAGGACAAAACACATTGAGGTGCACTACCACTTTATTAAAGAAAAAGTTCTAGCAAAAGAAATTGACCTTATTCATGTCAGTACTGAAGATCAAGTTCGACATTTTCACAAATGCTTTAAGTACATACAAGCTAAAAAAAAATTCGAAAAATGCTTGGTGTACGAGAAGTGGATTTGAGCTTGAAGCGGAATGTTTAGAATTCAAGCTCAACTAGTTAGGTTTCATTATTATTGGAGTAGGAAAATAATTAGGTTACTTTCACAAGGTTGAATTACTTTCTTTACTTATATTAGTTTGGTTATTTGTGGTTTAGTCTTGTAGTTAAATACCTTGGTGTTGATGGTTTGTCTTTCTTTTTTTCATTACACAAGTTTGTGTATTTCATGTGACAAGAACCTTGAGGAGTTCTTGATGTTATGTTTTGTGTTGTGAGCATTGTGTTATAGTTTCCTTTCAATAAAGTTCTATGTTTACATTTGAGTAGATCTCCTATTTGTTAACAACATCATTTGAAACAACAATAATAATAGACACAAGAAGGTTTATAGGCTATTAGACTGTAGACAAAGAGAATGGAAACATAACCTTCTTTTACAGTGTTCAAACCACTAGAACTATAAGTATCAATTAATAGACCACGATCTACAGAAGGACATCCATTTGAATATGGGCTAAAGAGCATATTGGTGCAAGAGATGGGATCATCTACAAAAGAATCCAAAAATCCTATGACACAAATAAGTACACCAAAGTTTGTCAAGGAGGTAGCTACAAAAGTAATGTAAGCAGATAAGGCAACTAAATTATTTCAAACCATGGTAATTATGAACCTAAATATGGGGAATTTGAATTTGGAGGTGAGCATAATTAACCACAGAGGAGAAGGAGAAGGCAATACTACATGTGGAATTACATAAGAAAAGGGATTTCCAAAAGGAATATAAGCATAATATATGAATTTGGAGGAAGAATAGGGTAGAGAATGAACAAAAGATTAAAGTGTTCATATAAAAATTGTAAGATGAAAATAAGTAGCTCAAGGTTAACACAACATGGACAAAGTCATAGGTTGAAGAATTGTAGGAGTTGAAGTAAAAGGTTGAAGTTTAAGAAACCACTGAGAGAAAGTGGGTAGATGCATTGTTATTTTATAAACAACATGAGGCTTTGGATAGTCAAGTGAAAGCACTCATTAAGGAAAAGAAGGAGAAGGAAAATGTTTTGACATATTTGGAATTGGAGAATCTAAAGAATGCATCTCTATTGCATTATGAAAAGCTTAGAAGAAAAATAGCACATGTAGAAAAAGAAAAGTTGGTGGAGGAAAAAAAGGAGTATCAAAAGAATCTATAGCACCTATAAGCATAGTTAGAGATTGCACAAGAGTAGAGGAAGAATCTGGACCTAAATGGTGTCAAGAAAATGCTAGAGTATTATGAACACATGCTACAACATTATACTTTAATGAGGACAAAAAAAAAATGAAAGATTTTCAGGCAGATTTTGAGGAATGGTGGGAGGTTGCAGAATAGTATTTCGCAAAGGAGTTGGAGAATAATCTAACTCAACATAGAACTAATGAAAGAATTATGAGGTAGAGACTAAAGTAAGGTCGAGCGAAACAACTTAGGAGGAGGAAGTGCAAATGAGGAACCACATAACCTTAGAAGATAAACAATTCAAGAGGAGGAAATGTAAATAAAGTAACCACATGACTTCAAAGGAGGGGCCAAGAAGAGAAATAACCACATATAACTCTAGAATTTGAACAAATGAAGATTATTCCAACAATAGAAGAAGAGGTATACAAGATATAGCCCCTGGAAGTAGAACCACAAACTAAGTTAATGGATAAGGAGGTTAGAATTATAGAGCCAAAGGTGGGTACAAAACCACCAATTATTAAACAAGTCAAGACTAAAGAGACTGTAGTCGAGGAGACAAATGTTTAGAAGGTTGCGAAATGCTTTCATTTCATTTTCTATCATTTCACAAGAATTTCCGGGATGAAATCCAAAGTGCAGAGGGGGTAATGTTAAGGGAGTAGGATGATTACATGGTTTTGGATGCAGAAGGCATTTAGGATAGGGACTGATCATGGAACATTATAGGTTTGAATTTTGAATTCTTATTGGTTTTGAATCATGATGATGTGACTTGGGACTACCCAAGGATGGGAGATTTGGGGACAATGATTTCATTTTTAGACACACAATTGAAAAGAGTAAGAATAATTGTGGGTATTTTGTAGTAGAAAACCACTTATTTTATTTTCTATATACCACAAATTTTACGTTGTTTTGCTTTCGTTTCAACAAAACATGGATTTTTTGGTAATTTTGATTCAATTTTCAGTAAAACACAAAAATATAAACTTTTGTATCTCTTGAATTTCCTATATTGTATTTTGAAGTACAAATTTTGGTTATATGAAATAACCATGAATCTAGTGTTTTAAAGAATTGCAAAGTTAGGTGTGTTTCTAATCAAGGTAAAAATTGTGAATGTGTGCATATTGTAGTGTAAATCTATTGTTATAGTAGTGTGGAATAATTTTCTAGGAATTAATTTCACTTCTACTCATTTGTTACATGCCAAAATAGTCATGCATTCCACAAAATTTCCTTTGCCTCTTGATGTAGTGATCTTCTTCTGTGTGGGGTTTGATAAACTAGAGTTGTGCCCCTAGATGTTTCTACAAATGGCCATGCACTCCTATATGTGCCAAATCTATCCCCTAATTCATACACCCCTATTGAAAATAATGGTCTACCTTTTTTTATTTATAGTTGGTTATATGGTTTGAAATTGAACTTCTTGTTGATGATGTTGGGCAAATGAAGAACATGATGGAAACCACTCAACTAGATTTCTTTCTAAAGATATAAATCTTTCCCTTTGGTGTTCCTATGGTATGTTTTGATTTGCAGGTGGTGGAACTTGATGAGCAACTTGACCTTCCAACTATGGTTCATGTTTGGCCACTTGTTTTGGGTTTGGAATTTTTGCAACTAATGTAGGTCATTGTGAAGCTCTTGAAGTTGATGTGGTCTTAGTGTGGTATGGGATGCCATGATTTATGGGTTAAGAGTTGTTCCTTACATTTGCTTCCTTCTTTTGATCATAGAGGTTTATCTTTTTCTTCCTCTTCCTTTGAATCTTTTGCAGTTCTTTGCTCCATGGTCCACATCTATCATGGTGATTTGCTAGATGAAGCAAGAGGTCATTTAGTTTGTTGCATATGCTTTCTCAATTTTGAAATATTAACCCTTGAAGTAAACACATCCTATACTCTAGTGGGTATTTCTTGTAGTGGAATCTTTTAAATTGTGTCGAGGAATAAATGTTGTATCAAAATCTCAATAACTAATGTTGAATGACAAACATCTTTCTTTGGATCAACCTTGATTATTCCCATCATGACCTTAGTCTGGGCGGTTGTCCATCTCATCAATTCTCTTTGTAATTGTTTAAACAAATGTTTGCCCAATCGATTGTTTTTCCTTGCACAATTGTCATGATTGATATTACATTTTTGTTATTGAAATAATAGACTTTATCCCGATGGTAAATGACTTGAATTAGTGCACGAAGACAAATATCATAAGGTAGTTTCATCTTACTAACATTCCATTATTCTATCTTCACATATGTTCCTAGCAAGGCAATGTGCTGAAGCATGGATTCTACAGTTTGCTTATCTACCTACTATTGTTGGAAATTTTGAAAACATGTGTAATCAAATGCTTATCGATTGTAACAATTTTCTTTCCCATCTTTGTATATAAAGTTTACTCATTAATGTAATACGTGTTGAGAAACTCCATTAGCCATTCATGACGTGGTGTTCTACACTATAGTGTAACACGAAAACAAGTCACCACTCTAGTATGAACACAACCCTTCATTAAGATTTTATTTTGTTTTAACGGCCATCATTAATTTTGGCTGCGCAGACTGCTCCATTACTACTACAAGGAATTGCATGGTGGCGGCTTCTGGATGGTCGAGAAAGCTGATCACGCATGAGAGAAAGGGCGCGAATTATGGAAGGGGGTAGAGCTTCAGATGAGGTCTTTGGGGATTTTCGCGGAATGGTGGTGGGAAGAGAGATCAGAGCAGACAGTAGTGAAAAGATCAGAAATGCGTAGAGGGAAAGGGGATCTGTTCTGGAGGGCAGAACTGGAGAGATAGAGTTTTGGTGTTTTGCTTGGTGGTTGTGAGAATGAGTATAGTGCAGAAGTGTGATAGTCGAAAACATAGATGCATCAAGGGGTGTCGAGATTCATTTTTGTGTTGGACTTGGCTGGTTGTTGAAATCTTTTGCTGCGCCAGCAATCGGACCAAGGGATTGTAAATGTTGTTAGAAGAGATCAGTGTCAGGTTGTGATGTGGAGATGAGAAATTGGTGTCTTAGAACGAGCAGAAGAGGGTGTTAACCAGAGCAAGCTTCTGTGATAGGAGTGTTGGTTGTAGCACTATGCATCCGTTGCGTCTATTGTTGTCTGAGGGAGCAGCTTAGTGCCAGATGGAACCAGAGGTTGTAGGAGACCAGTTATGAAGATCGAAGTGAAAATGGTTGGCTGCGATCAAGAGGGAAGCGAATTAGAGGTTTAAGGTCTCGAGTGGGCACCAAGAGTCTTTGACCTTGGAAGCCATGCATCAATAGGAGTCTGATCGGTGATGAACACACTGAGGACCACAAGCTTGTAGTTTTTGAACATTTTGTGAATGAAGTTGTGAGTTCTGAGTTGATGGTCAGTACTGCCAATTGTACATTAGTGAAAATTGTGTTTTGTGTAGGGACCAGTGAATGTAGGAATGAAGACTCTTGAAGAGGAATGATTGGAAAGATCAGGGAATGTGGTAGAATGCAAGATCCCAGAGAAATAGAGAGTTGGTGTTCAAGGGGTTGTCTGTCTGAATTCTAGACTCCTCCTTTTTGGTCACAATAGTTCCAACAATCTTACTAATCTTACTATGGATGCCCATCATTTTTCATCCTCTCCCATATTGACCCGGGTTGTAATTCTTTCTAACTCTTGAACATATGTTTTCTCTATTGGTGTGAAAATCAACCTCTCTGGTTTTGGTGAAAGTACATACCTAGTTTGATGTGCCATGAAATTACTTCTTTGTTTTTCCTCTTAGACTTGGACAAATTACGTTTTAAAGAACTTGGAATAATTAACGATGCAAATTCTACAACTACTTGTGATGCTAGATCTTTCGCTTGTCTCAATGCTTGAAGAAAATGGAGGTTATCTTTGTCCTCTCCCTTTGAATCCATCAACACCATTGTTTCTACTTCTACATGTGGTCTTGAAATTTGGCATTCTCTTAGAAATAGTAGCCATTTCTTGGTGTATTCCTTATGCGTGTTATAATCTACAATGTGAGTGCATTTGAAACAGAAGTGGTGCAGTCATGGGGGCTGGGTCACTTAAGCCTTCTAACTTAGGCTACCAAAATTCCATTTGGGGTGTGGAGTTTTATTAGGGTCACTTGTTTATAAAAAGTTCACATGGACCCACATTTACGATTCCTGCACAAATGTGACAATGATGTAACATATATGTGGCATTTACATGATAGTTATGAGCACATTGGGAATGTACATTCCTTTATTTTGCAACTTTCAATGTTCCCACATGGGAACATGAAGAACAAAGGGAAGGTGGGGAATTTGTGAACATGAAAAATGATGGGAATGGGGGAATGCGTAAACATGGGAATGAACAAATCAAAACATTTTGGGGATGTGGGAAATGGGAACTAAACAAACTAAAACATATTGGTCATATTCACCTATTTATTCAAATTAGACAAACTAGGCCCAAGTTCAAAGCATGGTTGGTTGGGTGTAACTACTAGTTTATAGTTCATTAACAATTCAAAATCAAAGAATCACTAGTTGTGGTTATTTCAAAATAGGGCTATGGTTGATTGTTAAGCCATTTATTCATTTGTTCCACATTGCACATTCTACTTTCACCTCAATGTTGTGTTTTCGTTTCGGTTTGATTTAACCATCGGCATCTAGCCTTTTCACATGTGAATGTGGACATGGGTTAAACACATTTGGCACACATTTAGCATGTTGTCCATTTAGAGGTGAGCGAATAGCCACACATGACGCCATCAAAGATGTCATGTATGCCCTCGCATGAAAGAGTGGGCACATTGTGTGGAGAAAGTGGTGATATGCCTTTACGTCAAGAGTTTCATTACAAGTCGATTTTTACATGACTCATGAGGACCACGTCTTTGCTGCCGATGTGGTGGTTATTGACCCAACACGGGAGGTGGTGGCTATAAGTGTCATTAATCAACTAGCAAGTGCAGTTGTGGAACTTAGCACTATTGCTAATATTTGCAAATATAGAAGGCTTCATGAGGGGCACCGCTTTAATTCAATGGCCATGGAGGTGCATGGTGCACTTGGGCATGATATGGATCATTTCATCAAGGAATGTGTTGTTTTTTCCATGATAAACAATCAAAAGGTCATTTATCTTTGTCTTTTTGCATTTAGTTTTTCAAGCAACATGTTAGTTTTGCTATTCACATGCTTTAGCTTCTACTATAGAAAAGAAGATTGCGCTGGCAGGAAATGTTTGTTTTAGACGTCCTATCATTATTAGATTTCATGACTTACATGTTGGCAACATTAGAGGGGCTATGGGTGAGATATCTTCCTACCATGAGAGGGACTAGCTCTTTCCTTTCTTTGGTTCATGTAGGTTATGTGTCTTTTGACCTTTCTTTGGCCTTTCCATTTGTCTTTCGTGTGATGGTTTCGGCCATCGGCTTTTATTGGATTTTTTGTCTCAAAATTATTTCAAGATCCTCAAATACTTGCTAGTTTGCAATGAAAATTTGGCAATTTTGTACCAGATTTTTTACCACATTAAATGTTTTCATTGATGGTTGTACAAAATTAGGTGCTTCATTTTTCTTTTAATTACATTTCTTAATACCTAGCCAAACATGGTTTAAAATTAAGGGGAACAAGAAAAGGATGGTTTGTGGAACTTGCATGAAGGAAACTTGCAAATAAATGTAGAAGTAAACTTGCAAATACATTTTAAATCATAATATTCATGGTATATTTCTAAAGTTGGTAACAATGTATTTTTTTTCAATTTTGTGATGTTTCTAAAATGGCAAGGGGTTATAAATATATTTAGTCAAGTTTGGAGATATTCAAAATATGAAGTATGAAATATTAATCACCTTTTCATAGTGTAGGCACTTATGGCAAATTTTTGAAAAAATCAAAGAATTTGTAATAGAATTTTGTTTTGAAAATATTTTTCACAAAATGGAAAAAAATAACCATAAAAAAATCATTGGGTGATAAGTTGGAATGTCATTAATATGAAATTAAATCCTACAAAACCAACTATTTTTCCCAAATAAATATGATTTTTTGCAACTAGTGATTTGCCTACCATGACACTCAAGATTTGAAATATAAGAAAGGATTTTCAACTAATAATCTCAATAGAAGCATGTGCGTAGTTGTCATAAATCATGACATGAAATCATGGTGAATAAATATTATAAACATAAAATTATCATGACATTATTAGAATATTAAAAAACATGGACATAATTAGAAATTATTCATAACATCGTCTCATAAGTAAACATAAATTGTCATATGACATTTTCTTTGACATCATAATTTTTCACATATCATTTTGTGGGTATCAATTAGTTTTAAGATCTTAATTGTAGGTTGACCACCCACCTCACAAATAACACGTAATTTTTTTAAAAATTAAAATTTGGAATCCACATTAATGAAAGTGGAAATAATTTTGTAGAAAACCTATATGATCATGGAATATATATTTGATATTGTAAAATTTAAAGATCAAATGAAAATATATTAATATTGCAATTTTATATTGATTTAATAGTCGTTAATAACAAAGAGTAGTGCAAAACTGAAGTAAATCATTTCATTAAAGTTAATTTATGTAGGACAACCCTAGATTCCATAAGCCATCTTTTTTTAAGTTGTCACTTAGAATACGTTTCATTAGTTCTCAAATAAAGAGGTGTAGAAAGTTGTATTTTTTTAAGTTGACATATGGATCATTCCAAATTGGAATATGATTCACTCATTCTTAAATAACGAGGCATGGAAAGAAATCTTTTTGGATTTGTGTATTTTCAAAAAAAATTATTCAACACCATGTTCCGTTGCAAATTGTCCATACCTTTTCCACCAATATGCATCCCAATATTTTTTTCAATTGAATTCAATTTTAATCCATTCGTGTGTTTTTCATTTTTTTCTTTCTTCTTTAAAGACTTTGTCTAGGCTTTAGTGACCCAACACCTGCCAATGCACCCTCCAAAAAATCCCATTATGGGATTTCATGGATGGGATGAAACTATCCCCCCAAGGGTCAATTTCTTTGGTTGGCAATTTTTTTTCCCCTCCTATGCCTTTTTTGGGGTTCTTATTTTTTTTTTCCCAACTTACTTTTTTTTCTTTCGGCCCTTCTTAGCAATTTGTTTTCTTCATGCCACACCTGACCCCAAGTTTTTTTTGGACTCCTACCTACAAGACCAAGTTGCTACAAAACCTACCTAGTTTTTAGGATTAGAAATTAGTTTTAGTTTTTGGGTTTAGCTTGGATTAGGGTTTGAGTTTCAATCACTTTGAGTTTCAAGAGCTTGAGGAGTGTGAGTTGTGTGAAGAGAGGAGGACCTTTAGGACTACAAAAAGGGGAGGAGTAAGAGCTTGAAAGTAAACCTTTTTTTGTTTTTTGTTACATGTTGCCTCTAAGGAAACAATGAGCTACAAGCTTGTCATTAGGTATTGCTATTGTAAGGTTTTAAAAAAGATTAAAATTAATTAATTAAAATTATTTTTGCATTGTAGCTTCGCGAATAGGAGTCATCATTTTGTGTGTGTTGATGTAGCGTAATTCCACAAAGAGGAAGATGGCATGCTAGTCATTGTTGTTTTTTTATTGCTTGCAATGTAGCTCCACAAAGAGAATGGCAATGATGTGTTGGGTGTGTTGTCAATTTTTTTTGTTATTATAGCACAATTCTGCAAAAAGGTCAATGACAATGCCTTGCACATTGTTGTTTTTTTCTTACTACAATGTAGCTTTATGAAGAGGATGATGATGATGACACGCCCAATGCGTTGTCATTTTTTTTCTTACTGTAGCATAGCTTTGTGAAGAGGAAGAGGATGTGCAACTAGTGCATTATCTTTTTTAATTGTCGTGGTGCAATTTTATGAAAAGGAAGAGGTGTTAAAATTCAAGGACGAAATTCAGATCACTATGGACTAAAGGGATAAAGCTATATGGGACAAGGATAAAGTTCACGTTAATTGTATAAATCAATTTAGGAGTTATTGCATGATGCAAAGAGGATAAACATAGTTGTGAACTTAATCACAAATATGGAGCCATATTTGTCCAAGCATAAATTGAAGGAGCATGACAACCTACTAATGTAGAATATAATTTTAACGACTAATGCAAAATCCTTGCAGCTGCAAACATTTAATGTGGATACATGGGGGAACTTAGTTCAAGATTTGTTGTAGATAAATTTAAAGACCTTGTTTGATGAACACAATGCAAATGAAGCCAACTATGGAGGAAGCTCAAAGCATATCTAAAGTTTAAGAAGAAGCCATGGATGAATAGACAATGGCACAATCTAAAAAGTAAATTCCAACAAAAGTTCCAATAGAACAAGAAAAACAACACGTCTATCAAAACAAAGTCCATAGAATGTGCTACATTAGTTGCAATTCTCCATGAACTCAGTTTGTTACAACTACAACATCACCAACATCACATGATGAGGGGGATATTGGTCATACACAAACCACTAAAAAAACATAGTAACAAATGCAACCACAACAAATTCTATACATTGAGAAAATTGTTGCAATAGAGGAACATCAATCTTTGAAATCAAAGATTACAACTACATAACATGCAATTACAGAGTAGATAGGAATATGGGGTAGTTTATTTTGTAAACTCAAGGTTCTTTCAATATAGATGTCCATAGCAATATTTCAAGGATAAAAACCAAAGTATGGGGGGGGGGGGGGGTAATGTTAAGGGCAAGACAATATTGTAATAATTAAACAAATTAACATGCATGGGGATAATGAATAGGTGTTGTGATGTTTATTCTAGGACAAGTTCAACATAGGAGATTCAATATTAACAAAATGCATAGTAGTGGAGGATGAGTAGATGGGATTAAAACTATCGAGGCTGAATTCAAATTAGTTCAAGGCAAGAGAATTGTGAGATAGGAAGATGTTTTGGAGTTCTTTGGAGGAATTATTTCTGATTGTTTTTGGGGAACACATAGTAGAAAAAGAAAAATAGTTTTTCTTAGAGTTTACATAATAGTTTTGATGAAGAACATAGAGTTATTAAACTATTTTATTTTTATTTTGGTTATCATGTTATTTCCATAATCTATTATTTCCTCCTTTTTATTGGTATGAGAAGTAAAATTGTTGTAAAAGGATCACAAATTCAAAACTATGTAGACACATTGCTTGTGAGAAAATATTGTTGATTAACATTTTGGATTATGTGTATAGTTTAAGAACAAATTTTATGATTGGAAATGAACATCATAAAAAAAAAAAAATTGAATTTAATACAATGTTGGGAACATTAAAATTTGCCATTCACCACCTAGGAAGAAAGTTAGAACCTATTATTGAGTTCAAATTTTTGACCTAAAGGATGATGAAAAGAATACATATTTAAATGAAGTTGGTCATGGAAATGATGAAAAGCCACAAGCATAAACAACTTAGGTTGATTATGAAAATGAAATTGAGGTCAACACTAAACATGTACTTGAAAACATTCAAGTTGATGTACCTATTGAACATGTCACATTAATTGTAAATGTCATGGGCACGAAAACCATTAAAGATTACATGATTTCCTAGACCAAGAAGACATAGTAGTGACATACAAAATACGAGTATTTTTCGAAGGTGCTCAAAAAGAAGTATTTTCAAGTATTTTTAAAAAAACATTATAAAAATACAAAGGTTTGAAAATTGGCCTTTGTATCAAGTATTTTCAAGTATTTTTTTAAAAGCCCAAAAAAACGTAAAATACGCATATGATTGAATCGAATTGAGAGTATGTCACTACTATGCAAGAAGAAAACAAAGGCATGAATAATTTCCCAAATCGGACCATGAAACAAGAAAATAAAAATAAAGACATGTTAAATACGAAACAAGAATCCAATAAGATTTTATTGCAAGGAAGAAATAAAAATTGAATAAGGTTATGACAAGAAAACATACCCAAAATTGATGTTGAACAAATTAAAGGTAGTGGGAATTTTTTTTTCCTATTTATACCCCTTGGGCACTTAGTTTAAGGAAGTTTCTAAAGAAGCTTCCAATTTACATGTGGCCCATGTTCATCCATGTGCGCCCATGTGTGCCCGTGTGTGAACTATGAATGAATTAAAACTCAATTGAAAAATGAACTAAAAGTAAACTTAGAGTGAACTTATACTTAACTAAAAATGATGCAAACCTAACCTTGGGTTCGCAACCAAAGTAAAGGCTTGCGAAGGTGTGGGCTAAGAATGAAGCCCAGAGTGTAAGAGAATGTGAGGGAAAGAACCCCCATACTCCCAAGTGAACTCCCACTTTGGGAGTTGGAATCTCAATGGATTCCCAAATCTTCATAGGGCAATTGCATGGGTCAAAACTCATTGAATTGAAGAGTTCCTTATACCATTGAAAATCTCTTGAAAGCTAGATGTTTAAAATGGGCTCTCATAACCCATTTGGGTACTTGAAACATAAGTTATGGCCAAAAGAAGGGTCGAGAATCAAATTGCCAAATTTGATTCCCAAACACTAAAAGTCAAGAATCGCCTTGATTTACTTGCGTGTAGGTGGTGTGCCACATACCGTTAGAAAGCTCTTTACGAGGACTAAAATTGTGTTTTAGACTTCATTTCACTTAGAGGTTTGCAAAAAAAAGTTATGGGCTTCCAAAGTCGCGAAAGTCCCCATTTTAGGAATTTTGGGACTCCCAAGTTAGGACTCTTGAGACAAAATGACATCTAGGTGTAGGCCTGTGGCCAAGCACAAAGAATATTATAAGGTGGAAGGTGGTGGCTTCCCCCAAGTTTAGGCCGTGGTGAATCTTGTGAGTATGTGTTTGCTTGTGGTTCGTCCATGCACCAAAAGTGTTCCAACTATGCATTAACCAACTTGTTGTTTGGTTTGTGTAGGTTTATGCAAATAATTGACCTGTTTGTCATTTGTCCTAGTCCCCATCCCGGAGCTCCACCACGCCTTTCTACCTCTGAAATGCTGCAAGTTAGGGAACGTACTTCAATTCCTTATCCTTCCGTTGTTTTCACCTAGGACTCATAGTTGAGTCCATCAAGGAGCTTGGGAGTGCATCATATCCAACACATACAACCTATAGTTAAACTCGTTAACCTAGAAAACCCATTTTTTTTACAATTCAATCTACCCAAGTTTCTAATTTTATATAGAAAATTTGAAGCATATTAACATGTTTTTTGAACAAGCTACCCAAAATGCTAACACTTGGTCAAGAATTTGGAAGGATTCACCAACTTGAGTGTTGAATGTGAGGAAATCAAACAAAACTTGCATGAAATTAATAATTAATTCTAAACTTGTAGCTTGGAATTGACCACTATGCAATAGACCTTGAAGAATCATGGAAAGGAATTACTTATTGTCAAAGGGTAATTGCCTAAGGTTCAATTTGAGAACCAAAACTTGTCCATGAAGGTGAATTAAGCAAAGCAAATTGTGAAAAAGGTAGAGAGTTTATAATGAGAGTACAATGAATACCATCTCAATTGGAAGACTCACAATGATTTAAAGATACTTCAAAATGAGAATGAGGAGATGATTCAATACTACAACAAGCTAGAGTAGTCCAACATGCAACATGACAAAACCATAATAGGTTTGGAACAAACATGTTAAGAACAAAAAAATCAATTAATTTTTGCAAACATCAATTTGGATAAGCAACCCCAAGCTTTGCTTACTCAAATCCAAGATTGGAAAGGCAAATTGGAGATTGCCAAAATATAATTGAACAAACCAACCCAAGTTCCACTTGTCAAAATGCATGACAAGTTGAAAGAATTTGAGGAATTATTGTTGGACAACACTTTGCTCAAAATATAGAACTAGGCTTTGGGGGATAAGAATCCCAAGTGGAAAGAGTGGTGGCACATAGTGCAAAGGTTTACAAAAGAGCAAATCTAGGAATGCATGGAGTTGGAAAAAGTTGATGAACAAGTTTACCAATTGGCGTTGTATGCTTATCAACCACCTTTTTAAATTTCAAGTATGAACCACCTTTCTTTATGTATGTGGAAATTGGAACCAGTACAAAGATGATAGATGCAACATCATCTACATTTGGATTTGATCAAAGGAACAACCTATTATAACCACCAATACATTTAGTCCAATTAGAGGAGGAACAAGTCTATAAATCATACATTTACCTATTGCAACTTCAATTATGCATGTTGAAATTAATCCTAAACTTGTTGCTCCATCACTAATAGTTAGTAGCAAAGTAGAATCCTTGGAATTTTTATCTATATATTACCATAATTTTGACCCACCTCAAATTGATGTAAGTTTTAAAATCATTTTGATTTCCAACACACCTCATGCATAAAAGGTATTTGTTATGTTTATAACAACTTTTGAAAAAACACATGTTCAATTGAAGTTTGTAGTAGAAACGTGTATTTAGCCTATGAGCCATTTTGAATGTGTGGATCATGTGGTTCATCTCCTTTTCTTGGGCATTCAAAGTTTTATCCACCTCCTGGTGTGTTCCATGGCCTTTTTGCCACCCTTTCTTCTTGAAGGGGATATAGAAGAAATTATCAATGCATGAATCTCTTCATTTGAATTCTCATTCAAGGAATGCAAGTTCACACAATTTCGCATTTCCTTGATTGGGTGTAGGATTTTCCCCTTTCCTTTGTCCCTTTTACGAATGAAGGGAATCATTTTTGCCAGCAAAATTTTGCTCATTCCAACTCCCCCCTTGTCCCTCTTTTTGTTTTTTTAAGGAGACTTTTCAACAACCCCCTCCATAATTTCCCTTAACTTGTTTTGTTCGCCTTTGGACAATTCTTGATCCAACATGGCTTTGCTTATTGCGGTGAAATATTGGATTTCAACCTCCATAGCCTTTTTTTCCTTCTCCTTTTCGGGCTTGTATTTAATCTTTGGCTTGACCTTTGTTGCTAGTGTTTCAAAACTCATTTTGCCCTGGCAATTTCCAAAAACCTTAGAAGCCTATTAATACCACCTCTCCTTCCCAAATTTGCCTTAGCACCTTTGCACCCCCACCTCCACCCACATTTTTCATTAAACATTTAAACCATTTGCACATGCAAACCATGCACTTGGTTAGTTGCAACATTCACCTTATATTGTGAATGACGCGCTCTCACGTCACGGGGTGAAACCCACTTGAGGGTTTCACAAAGTCAAGTTGCAGAAAATTGAGACTTAGAGGCACGCTCCCGGCTTCCAACTCTAGAAAGGGGTAGAGGGTCGAGTTGGGAGCCTAGGGATTAGACTAAGAAGAAGATTTAGTAGATCAAGCATGAATCTGCATCAAAACAAACCACCCACGTGGTTAGTTCACATTTCGGGACACCCTTGGGTGTTAGGACAAGCCACAGGCACTTTAGACCATGAGACACACCACGGCCCGGACTCGGGGGAAGCCACCACCTTCCCCCATATAATATTCTCTACGCCACGTTTTGGGGACTACATCCAAATGGCTCTTTTTCCCGGGACTCCCAAGTTGGAGTCCCAAAATTGTCCCGAAATTGTCCCAGGTGGAGTCCCGGGACTTCGTCAAGATCTTTCCAACGCCATGTCGCACTCTCCATTCGGAGGTCGGGAAGAGGTCGATTCTCAACTTTTAGTGGTCGGGAGTCAAACTGCCAGTTTGACTCCCGGCCTTTCTTTTGCCCATAACTTGGGCGACAGATGTCCAAATGGCC
>Ga0209208_10004620_pt1 | contig 19450 bp, 10 predicted proteins | sample S1TSphfallax_3_FD_187694 | JGI IMG/M metagenome (GOLD analysis project Ga0209208, IMG submission 187694) | Host-associated microbial communities from peat moss isolated from Minnesota, USA - S1T2_Fd - Sphagnum fallax MG (SPAdes) (version 2) | ecosystem: Host-associated > Plants > Peat moss >... | reverse complement strand
TTTTCTTTTCGGTCTTTGTGTGTGTGTGTGTGTGAGTGTGTTTTTGGCAAGGTGCATTAGGGTTTGTGATTTTGTCTTTGTTTGAAGAGGAAGAAGAAAACATTTGAAGAGGAAGAGAAGTATTTGATGAGGAAGAAAGCAATTTTGAAGAGGAATTTGATTTGTACTCTAGGCTATAGAGAGTAGTGTGTGCTTTCTGTTATGTCCTCAAAACCCTACACTTCGGCCTTGCCAGCATATGTGATAGATAGTTTTCTTCATCAAAAGCTTTTGGAGCTCTTGAAGGCATTGCCTAGATGATCATTATCATCATCAATTGAGAACTTGGGGACTATAAGACTTTTGTTATTTCCAGGAAGGAGCTTGTAAGAAGACTTTCCAAGGCCTGTCAAGATTAATAGGAAGCAGCAGCCAGCAGCAGGAGGTGGGGTTTGGTTTGGGAGCTTTTTTCTGTGTATGCCATCTGCAAGGCAGTTTTAAAGCGGCTCTTCTTCTTGTTTTTGCAAGGATGGCTTCTCCTCCATCAACTGTTTCTTCTTCCAGAATGGATTGTAGGTCAAGACTGTTCACTATTATTATGACATTTACACTCTCCTAGCTAGCGAGCTCCTCGTAGCCAGAGGAGGGTTGGTAACAACAGGGAGGGAGCTTCTTCGAGTTCATTTGTTTGAAGAAATGGAAACAGAGGATACTCCTCCTCTGTTGGGGGCACAGAGAAATTCATCAGGAGAGGAAGGTGGAGGTTTGGAAGTTTTGCATGCAACAAACAAGAGTGAATTTGATAACAAAGATGGCTCTTCAAATTCCTCAATGAAACCTGCCTCTCCAGCGAAGACCACAGTTTTGCAAGAAGGTACTGAAGAAGGAGGAGGAAAAGGGATGGGAGACACCAACCAAGTGGAGACTAAACCGTCTGATGTCTCCATGGAGAATGATGAGAGTGTTTTAGAGTCTATGAAGGCCATTGTTGAAGTAGCCACAAATCAAGTAGGGACCAAATCCTCTGACAATTCAATGGAGAGTGAAGAGAAAGCTATGGAATCTATCACAGGCACGTCAATGGGGACAGCTGGTCTTTTGTTGGTAAGTTTTCTATATCTCGACATCTAACACAAGCAAGTCTTGTGCACTTTTGCAGAACCAAAGCCTAGCAAGGAGTTCTGTGTTTGTTGTGCATGATCAATTATAGTAAACAGCAGATATCCTTGGAAAATTACGAACCAATTACTTGTCCTTTCTGGGTCTTTTCTGTCTAAGCTCCTTCACAAGAGAAGCATGCACAACAACCTTCAGTGATCTTTCCTTCTTCTCTTTTTCTTTCTGCTCCGCCTTTGAGGACCCTAAAGAATCTGAAGTTCCACATCTCAGCAGCAAACTGAGTAATCCTTTCTTGCAGATGAATTTGGTAGGCAGGTTCATCCTGTGTGTGATGATGGTCTGCAGACAAAGAAGATGATGATCTCTTGATGGAATATAACCTTACTATGCGCCAGGGTTGCAGCTTCAGAGTCCTGTGAGTGGCATTTTCCTTGCGGAAGTTGTTTAGAGTTTCACTGGTCTCCGACAAATTCCACTCAACTATATCACTACAGTCTCAAGAACAGATAGTAACAGTGCCCAAATAGTGTCTCCAACTTTGTTCACACAGAATTACTGAGAGGATGTCAAGAGAACCTTTGATGATGCTCCTATTTTGACGAGTCATTGTTGTTGCAGACACAGGTTGCAGCTATGCAAGCAGAGGATCTCAGAGATACTTCAGTTTTGCAGACTGCGGTTGGAGGGGGAATTGTCTTGGAAGACTTTCAAAGTAGAGGAGGTCTGGAGGGGCATACATTGAAAGCTCCAACTCAACTAGCTGCATTGCCAACTGAATTGGTTGGGAATGTGAACATCACATCAACTGGTACAGCTTCTTGTATTCTAGTTATTTGGAACTAGCTAACCAAAATTTTGTTTTCTCTAGATTTCTCCATGTGTTTAATTTCTCTCGTTCTGCACCATCTATATTTGAAGGCTACAATGTGTAGCTTCTAGGTTTTTTCAGGACTGTGTTGAGAGATTCACACTGGTTTACTGATATCCTTGTTTGGCTGCCTCTGCATCAGTTGAAAGAGAGGAGGAAATTCCAACATCGAAAGTAGTAACTGCAGGGAGCAGTGGGAGAGGTGGGTATGCAGAAGGATTTGTCCAAAAGGATGAGGTACTTGATGTTCTCATTGGTGCTGCAGACACTTCTTTGCCAGTTAACTATGTTACCAAACCCATGGTTGAAGGTGCTGCCACAGTGGATGAAGCAGCAGAGACATCAAAGGAGGTACAAATTGAGAATGTAGTAAAATTGCAACAAAAGGATTTTTCAGGAGAAACCAACTTGAAAAATACAGATGACTTGGTTGGGTCCTGCAGCCCAACAAGAAGTTTTCAAGAAATTGGGAAGGAAAATCATGTCTCTCTGCAGTCTGAGGAGTTTGGGAGGTTGGCTCTGTCTCAGAAAAGGTTGGGGGTTTTGTCAAATGGTGTAGCTGAGGCTGTAGCAGCTGGTGTAGCTGAAGGAGTTGCTGAAGGGATAGCACAGAGTCTTGTGGAGACAATTGCCAATGAGACAGGAGGTGGATTAGCACAAGGCATCACATTGGAGGGAGAGTCAACTGGAAAAGCAGGGGCAATCGACATTGTAAAGACAGTAGCAGAAGTTATAGCTGAAGCTGTTGCACATGAAGTAGCCCAGGGGGTGGTAGATGGCCTTGCAGAAGCAGCTTCTATTGCAGAAGAAACTGCTGTGTTAGACGATCAGTATCTGAATGGCAGCCCTGAAGCAAATGCTGCTGGAGGGAGTACTGATGGTGTGCTGTGTGACTGTGGGAAAGTTGCTGTGGTAAGGATGATGGGGCAGAAGAGCCCCAATAGGGGCTTACGCTATCTGATGTGTGCAGCCCAGGAACCATCATTTTTTAAACAGAAGGGGAAGCGCAAGGGATCAGATACTCAGAATTGCAGATTCTTCCAGTAAGCTGTTTCTTCCTTTGGCTGCAGGATTAACCTCATAGACAAGCTAATAGAATGTCCTCTTTACCCAACCTATCTGGACTTTGAGGTTGAGATATGAGATAAAATTTGTTGCCAATATTTTGTTTGCACCAGGCCCTGTAGCAGTTTAGAGCATGCACCTGAAAGATGTGGAAACAATCTTCACAAATTTGTTTCATATCATTGGCTGGAAGTATCAGTTCAACAGTCTTCCCATGTTGGAAAGATAAATGTGCTCCCTTTCTCTCTTAGCTCCAGAACCACTCAAGCTGGCTTGTTGTGATAATTCAGTTGAGTGGGATAGCTATAGGGTCTGCAGTTGGCTGGCACAATAATGATGTATAGAGTAGTCTATATGAAGCTGGCAGTCTGCATGGAGAGCTTAATGGGGTATAGATTACATGCCTTTCTTGATGATTGTGTGGTAAATGCAATGTAAGCAGTTGTGAGGTGTTCCTGTGGTCTGAACACAGGGAAAATATTATGTGTACTAGTGTACTGGAGGCATTTGCAGGTCATCAATGGAGTTTCTTTTTTTCATGTGTTATTGGGTTTACAATGCTATAGTAGCCTGCTCTAATACCCTGGTTTCTGTCTGCACATTTAGGTGGGTTGATGTACCAAGACCTGTCAAAGAGGACAGAAGTGAAGGAGAAAGAGGAAAGCTACACCAAAAGGATCTTATATTGCAACAGCAAGGTACCCCTTACTCCACCAGGTCTGCAGGTAAAAGGGGACATCAGGACACACCAGATACTGCAATACCCTCCACTCTTGAAGCTCATGACATGCCCCTTTCTGCTTCACCAACTTTGGAAGATCCTGAGGCAAGTCAGATTTTGCCAGGGTTGGCTGAAGCTGATGCTGAGAAAGTGAATAAGCAGGTAGGAGAAGGGAAAGTTGATGCTGACCTGAACCAAAGAATCTCCGTAGTTGGTGCAACAAGTACACTGAGTGCTAACATGGAAGAGAAGAATAAGGAGGGACATCAAATAAGCAGCACTAAGGTTACTGAGATGGACCACAGAAGCAGAGTCCCAACCAGAGGTCAAGCTGGTGATTCAAGCCCATCAGTGGCCCTGATGGAAGATCAAGGTAGTCAACATGCAACCAGATCTGCAGTCAAGAAAGGTCTGACAAGTGGAAAGGCGGAACAGTCATTGATTCTTACTCACAAAGTTGCCCTGGATACAAGTGGATTAGTAGCTTCCCTGGAAGCAGAAGCTACACAGGAGCCCCTTACTGCTGCACCCAAGATCATGCCTTCAAATGCAGAGATTTCTGGCAGTTTAAATGCTATCGAAGCATCTTCTTTGTCCAATCTCACAGACACCGCAGATCGCCACTATACAAGGTCTGCAGCTAAGAAAGGCACAGTAGAAATTGGTGTGGATCAGGGCATCTTTCCTTCCAACACTGCACACTCTGTGCTGGGTAAGCAAGCTGCAGATTCTCCAGAAGTTCCTACTGGAGTGATGTCTCCAAAGTTGGGACAGGTGCGGAGACAACGCAGTTTTCGATCTGAAGTTCACCAAAGTACTGTGATTCCACTTGGAGGTGTAGCTGTTAAAAGGTCTCCAATAGTTGGCTTCTCAGAAAAGAAAGATCACCACTACACAAGAAGATCCTCCACCAGACAAGAAAATTCAAGTGCAGAAAGGAATCAGAAATTATCTGGCTCACAAGAAAATGAGCAAGATGACAATAATGTAATGGCCACAGCAAGAAGAAACAGAATGGAGATGGAGCAACAATCAAGGGTGATACGCAAAGGCTCCACTGGAGATGTACCTGCCAAGACAAGGCCCAAAAAAACCCTAGCCAGCCAAATTGATGAAGAGTCTTCTAAAGAGGAGTTTGCAAGGAGAAAACAGTCTCAGTCTCGTCGTCACCAGCAGCGAGAGCTCCCACTCTCGAAAGTGTATGGTACTGTGGAACCACTTTCATCCACCAAAGTATCTGCAAAAGGAGGAAATGCAGTTGGAAATACAGAAGCACAAAATGCAGCCCTGCAGAAGTCTTCCCCACCAAGTGTGTTAATAAAAAATGAACCAGGGGAACAGTTGAGAAGCAGTTCAAAGAAGCGGAAGCAACTACAGGAATGTTTGCTTGTGGAGGAGTTTTCTCCTGATTCCCACAGCTTTGGACAGTCCACAGCCAAGAAGAGCAAGATTAGTATTGAGTCCAAAGAGGTAAGTTTCAATTCATGATGCTGCTGTTTCAGGTGATGAATGTGATGTTCTTGAAGGAGCCTCAGATAATTGCTTCTACATCAATGGATTCAAACTCACCCACTTGCTTTTGATCAATCTTATGGTACTGATGAGCATAATAAAAAACATTTTGTAGAGATTCTCCTATGTTCCAGTTCAGGGTATCTATCTTGACACTGCTCAAGGTCTGACTATTTCAGATTTCTCATTGGGCATTCTGTCATGGATTTGGAGTGTCAACTGTTGCATTTGCATGTTTAATTGCAGTTAATTGCCTTGATATATGCCCATGCAGAGGAAATCAAAAGGAGAAAATTAATACAGACCCATTTCCATGGCAAAGCTTGCTGGGGAAATCTACTGCATTAGAAGCTCTTTGTTTCAGAAATGGGAATGCTGTTTAAGTTCCTGTTATGTCTTCAATCTATAGGACCAGACCCTGGATTGATGCAAGCATTGAGGGTATAATAGTTGAGTTTAAGCCCAGACCAGAAAAATGTACAAAAACTAAAATAGGATTTCTTTGTAAATTCAAATTTAAAGGATGCCTGTGCATCTTTGCATTTTGAATCATTTTCACAGTCTAGAAAGATGCAAACATGTAGCTCCAGATTTGCTAGTCTGATTCTATTGCAGTGCTTGGAAAGTCCAGCAAGAACCTTCTAATGCAGTGCCCCTGGCTTATGTACAGTACTTGGCAGAACTTGGGGATCTTGGTTCTCCATGGACAAGTGGTCACTCTGGAACAGAGGCTCGGCTCATGGCCCGGTATGCTGCAAAGCTTCCAGCTGAGGAATATCATGGACCTGATGATCCGTGGTCATTGGATGCTCCATGGGTGGAGAAAAAGGTGGCCAAGCAGCCAGGGCAGTCTAGTACAACACCCGAGATTGGTTTTGGTTCTGAATCCTGCAAAGACTCAAAAGGCAAAGAGAAAATAATTGAGCAAGCCACTGAAATTCCTGAGACTCATACTGCTCAGGACGTCAGGATGTGGCATACTGAAATAGCTGAGACCCCCTCTGTGCTGGACTCTCAGAATCAGCTGAATCCAGTAGTAACTAGAGTTCAAATAGAGGACCTGGTGAAAGAAGTCTCAGATGCATCAGTACAAGCAGGTGATAAAGATACTTGCATCAAAGGTCCTGTCGAGAGACAAGAGCCTTCTATGTCTGAGAAGGGTGATCAACTTGTCAAAGATGTGGAGACTGGTTTTATCATGAAGGATACAGAAGATGTTTCCAGGGAACTGCTAGAGCATGCTGTTGATGACTCTGGTGTAAAGGTTGTTGAAACTAGTCCTGTGGCTGAGGCACATAAAGAAGAAAGACTTAGAGTTGTTGCTGCAGGGCCACCTTCTAGTGACAGTGTTCTCACTATGTCAAAGGTTACAGTTACAGAAGATGTTGAACTGGGAGTTTCTGCTGAGGATTCCATCAAGAATCACAGTTCTGGGTTGTGTGGATCAAGGGGAGATGAACCAGGCACTGAAAACATTCAAATGGTTGAGAATATTGCAGATCTGGCACAGGAGGACAGGAAGAATGGGGACAAAGATGTTGGTTCTGTGTTGCCAGTTGTGGCCAGTGAGGTTCCAGGCATTGAAAAGGGTGTCATGGAGGCCAAATCAACAACTGTTGTTACAGTGATCTATGATCCAACTATGGCTGCAGGATGCATAGGGCTGGATGAAGTTGTCTGTGGGCCTGCAGAAGGTCTTCGTGGCAATGAACCCACTGCAAATGCAATCAGTGAAAATACTTTCATGGTTGACACTGCTGAGCATACAGCATCTGGGAGGACTGATTTTGGTGCTGTTGAAGTGGGAAAGCTTTGTATGAACACAAATGTCACTGCCGAGGAGAAACTAATTGAAGACACCTCTATGGTCGAATCTAGTGAGGTGGCTCTAACTGAAGAAAAGTCTGGGCTGCCTGATCTGGATAGTGATACTCCAGTTCTTCAAGATGCTGTTCCCATTGTTGCTCATAGGACTGAGTTTCCAATTTATGTCACCCAAGGTCCAGCTGACAAGAAACGTGGTTGGACAGAGTCTGAAGAGGAACATTCTGCACCTGGTAAAACTCGTCGGAAATTGGTATCTGTAAGGATACCTGCAGCCAGTGAGACCACAGGTTTTGTTAGTTCTGTCTGGAGGCTGGCATCTGGGAGGAAAACTAGATCAGTGGGCTCCATAGGAGCACCAGTGGTAATGAGCAAAAGAGCTCGCTCAGTCATGGCTCCTGTGCATAAGCATCGTGGAAATGCTGTAGACAGTGAAGGAAATTCAAGAACTCCAGCTGAAGCTCAATGGGTAGACGTGCCTTTAGACTGGAGAAATGAGAAGTCATGTGGGAAGATGAAACATGTAACGGTCACTTGCGACACTGCAGCTCTGAAGATAACTGGTCCATACTGCCTGCAACCTGGTGATGGTACAGGTGCTGGTGCAAGGGGAATTCCATCAAGAGTGGCCCATGGTCAAGATGAACACAAGAGAACTGCCCGAGGTAAAGGTCATGGTTGGAGCACAGCCGCTCTTGCTAGAGATGAAGAAAGTGCTGGGGAAGGTTCGGAACTTGAAGAAACCACTGTAGTCTTGAAGATGAAGAGCTATTTGGAGATTGTAGAGAACACTGGCAGTGGTACTTCAAGTCAGAATGTGCTTAATCCTAGGGATGGGCAGGAATTGAAAACTGCTCTCAACAGAAGCATTCCAAGCTCTGATGTTGACATGGAGCCCAAAGAGGCAATGGAGTTTGGTAGAAAGGATGATGATACAAGGGATTTGCAAGTTCAAGATATAAAAAAGGATGTAGACAAGAAGGATGGTTGGCAGGGTCATTTGGAAATTGAGCAAGCAGGGGATATTAATGGAGGGGCTGATGTAAGTGGTGCCATGGATTTGAAAGTTAAAGACAGCATAGAGGTCCAAGCCAAATTAAAATTCAAGCCAGAGGCAGCCAACGTAAATATGAACAACTCTCTACTAGAGTCATCAGGGAGCAAGGGTGTGGTTCATGCTCACCCACTACTGAAAGAAGTAGCCTCTTCACTTGGAGGTTGCAGCAAGGATGATCTTGACCCTGGTAAACAGAAACATGAAGATATTGTTGAAGTTGAGGACAGTCTTGACAGGAAGCAAGAAGACCAGAAGATAGAGACACAAAAGGTGGCCAAGCGGGGCAGATCAAGAAAGGTGCCCAACAAGGTATATTTGAAGGAGCAATCTGCACATCAAGTAGGCAATGGATCTAAGGAGCACACAAATGGAACTGTGAACAAAGCCGGTTCCCCCAGCAAGATCACATTTACAGCAGTTGACTGTCAGCTCAGTCAGAGTGTGGAGGTTGCAGATGCCTCTCCTCATGAGGAAGAAATGAGAAAGGTGGTCACAAAACCAAACACCTTCTGTGCTCTCTGCTTGTAGTGTCTTGTTTCCAGCATTTGCACATTTGCTTGCTTAGAACAGTCTAGAGGGTTCACATGTAGTGGTTTCCTGCCCATGTGGGTATTTGTGTTAGTGCTCTGAAATTTGATTGCTTTGGGTCTCTAGCATGAACATCAAATACATGTGGAGAAGGCCAAGAAAGCTGATGACAAAGCTGAAGCAAATGAACCCACCACTGAGGCAATGAAGGAGAGTGGCCAGAGAAATGTGCATTGGGATGACAACGGTGCCCAGCTTGAGAGCTCTGCCTGGAAATTGGAAAAGGGGAGTGTCACGGCTGATACAATGAACGTGACAGAAGCAGATCAAGGCAAAATTCAGTCAGAGGGAGGTATGAAACCCAATACCTGCAGAAACTAACTTTCCTCAACACACTTTCTTTGGAACTGAAGAATGCAGGAAGCTCTAGTTCTTATGGATTTGTTAGTTGGCAATGGGGACCCAACTGTGACATTTATGCTCCAAATTCTGCAAACGAAGAGATCCAGCTTTCCCTCAACAGTACAAAACCAACAGCAGTTGGAAATGTTTCTGTGTAGCTCAAGAGATGAAAGTACCCTAAGCAGTCCTCCCATTTACTGTTTGAATTAGGATTAACTCTCGTGACATTTAATGTTGTGTGTGCAGAGGTTGCAGAAGAGGAAGTTGGTGCTCCACTTTGTAATTGCAAGTTAAGTCAAAGGCATGCAGTGATGAAAACTGTCACCAGGACTGGTGATGCCAACATGGGCCTTCGGTATTGGAGTTGTAGCAACTACAGAGTGCCCTTTTTAAAGAAGAGGAAGGAACCAGATGAAGTTGAGGAAGAAAGCTGCAAATTCTTCAGGTTCAATTTGCTCAATGAAGTGCTTTTGTCTTCTTTGTTCCTGTCACCCATTTTCACAGAAGTCTCTCCAAGTCCCTGCGTTGGTTCTGATTTTTTGGCTGCTCTTGAAACTTGTATTTAGCTGATTGTCCAGTGATATAACAGCAGTTTCAGCCCATGCTCACAAGATATTTTTGGCTCAAGTACCTGAAATACTGGAGTACCTCTGGCGTTTTGATTCATGAAATCTGGAGTGACATTTTGGATCTGTGTCCTCTTGATGCTTGGTGATGCAGGTGGCTAGATACACCAAGACTTACAGCCATAGAGGAAAAAGAGAGGCGTAAAGAACGGTATAGACAGGTGGAGTTGCAGAGGCTTCTCTAGATATCCATTATGGTCAGTGGAATAATACCAACATATGTAATTGTACATTCATGCTTCCTTTAAAAAGATCCAAGCACTGTTTCTTCATTCTGCAGGAAAGGACTTCATGAGGTATCTCTTGTAGTGTAGATGTGTTTTGGCAAAATATACCAAAGTTCTAGAAATCATTATCATTTTTCTGTGATATTACTTGGCAATTTTGCAACTAGGCTTTGCGTAAGACAGCTTTGTTGTCATATGCATTGTGGAAATTGCAAGTATATCCATGGAGAGGTGCGCCCTTGCCAAATTTATGCTATCACACTGGGGGGATAAAGTTGTAGAGCAAGAATCTTTTGTGCATGTGCACAAACACTGTAATTTATCATGGTTGGTGTCAGGGGAATAGATGCTAAAGTAGTCTGTATAGCTCCAAAACACCCCCCTGTTTTATTGAAGTAGTTTACTGTTTGGGTCAGCTGGCTATCTTGCTGTCCCGGTGTCAGATGCTGTGTTTCTCTTTTTCTTTGGACCCAGTAACTCGATATGGTGTGGTCTTTGGTATTAAGTGGCATGCTGTGTGACAACTATTGATATGGGGGCATTTCAACATATTACCTCTGGGATCAACAAATGATGGTGAGATTTCACATTTTTTTAACTACCTATAATGCAGCTAGTTGATAAATACAGACTATCTGCTACTTTTCTGCAAGGTGGAGAACTGGAGCTGTTTAAAGATGGTGTCTGCAGTTCTGGACACAATTACATGGTGACTTCAGTAGATCTCTGCTGTGTGTTCATCCTTAGCCAAACAGTTCCAAAGCCAAATTGCCTTTGAGTGATCTAGGTATGTTGAATGGTAGAAAACTGTTTCCTGTTTCTTGTTTCGAAATGCTTTAATGCACTAGTAGGTGCTGATACAGCTCCATGCTCAGTTGTCTGTGGTTTTCATCTTTATTCACATTTGCTTGGTGTTCTATTGCAGGCTGAGTATGCATGTATACACCAAAGGCTACTGAAGACATTTGGCACAATCTTGGGAATCTCATGCATGGTACAATCTTCACTCAGAGCCATCTATTTCTTTAAGTCTATTCAGTGGATCTGGAACCTCTCCAGCTGAGGTTGAGAGCAGATGAGATGTTGTGGCATCATGGATCTGATTTCAGACTTCTGGAAAGAGTCATTTTTCACACCTTGCAACATGCCAAGGCTTGCTTGGGGGCAGAAAAGATAATGAAAAGGTGGTTGGTTTTATTCATGCTTGATTCAGTTCCCTTCCCCCCAAGACCCTTGTTTTTACCCCAAACACCATTTGTCTCTCATGGCCTGGAGTATTTGTTTGATTTTTTTTCCTTTTCTTGCTTGTAACATTTTCAGGAAATTTGTCTTGTGACAAAATTTTAATTCAATAATGGGTATGGGTATATTGTGGGTGTCCCAAGTGGGGTGGTGCAAGAGCCTAACCTTATGTGATCATTATTTGTGGACATCATAGTCATGCATGTACACAAATGGTTATTGCATTTGCACATGAAGCATGAACTTGAGATTGTGTTGCCTAGTGAGATGATGGTGGTTTTATGCAATGCATTGTTGATTTGCAAAATATAGGTTTAGGGTTGGCAAGAAATAGTCCTGTTAGTGGATGTATTTGATAAACATGTTGTCTTTAATGATTTGTAATCTTTTGATTGTTGAATTTGAGAATTTGCGGAGGACTTGTGTGCATGACAATTTCTTTGTCGTCAGAAGCATTGACCATTGTTGTCCATGTATTGCACACATTTAATTTTAATTTGTGAGATTTCTCCTATGACAGATAGGTATGGGTTCAAATAAATTGGAAGTACCACCATATAACATTGTTATATGGGCCAATTTTTAAAGATATACATGCCTTTGTGTAAGAGTGATATGCATAAATACCTTTCATTCTTTTGTGTAGTTAATGTCTAGGTTGTGGATTTCTTTCTCTAACATATATATATGTGTTATTTTCTTATCTAGATCAATTTCGAAACATATATGTGCCTTTGTGTAAGAGTGATATGCATGTTTACCTTTGATTTTTTGTGGAGATCATGTCGAGGTTATGGATTTCTTCTTTCTAACATATATATGGGTTTTTCTTATAATCTAAAAGGGAGAAAGTTTGCCTATGTGAATGTGCCAAATGTAATTTGGGGAGGGGCTGGTGGCCAGTGTGAGGATTATTTCTATTTGGAAAATTGGCTCAAAGAAATTTTTGGATAGCCCATTGTCAAAATAACCTTTGCTAGCACCTTTTTAAACATTTTATTATTAGGAGAAATTAAAATGCAATGAATGAATTTGATTGATTGAATAAAAAGTGAAAAGAGATGTGTGTATTTCATCTGTTATCAATGAAAGGTGAAAGGTCATGCAACTAATGGTTAAGTCATATTATTGGCAATGTTTTCTAAATTTGAATCCATTCAATTATTCTTTGCTTGATTCATGTAAATTGGTCTTAATTATTGTCAGTTCAAAGAACAATTGGATGAAGTGGGTATTATTTTAAGTGTTACGATTTTCTTTGTTGTTTGTAACGTTTTTGGTAGTAAATTAAAGATTGCATTCGCTTGGAATTGTAAGAGGAGTTATTTAGTGTTTTTGTTCAAGAAAGGTAAGGTCTTTGACATTAAAATCATGTTTTCAATTAGTGTAGCATAATGTAAATTTGGTGCATTATCAAATTTGCTATGTGATTCAAGGGTTTTCTTAGCTACAAGCCTCGATCCACTCTTGACAAGAGTAGCAATACACACACATTTGTGGATGATTTTAAGGTGAAAATCCTTGACAAAGGTATTGAAGGAAAAATCAAATATGTTGTTTCAGAGAAACGTCATGCATCCTTTTGGGCAATTGTTATGTGTGTCAAGAAGAACATTATTTTCGAAAAAAAATCTTGGTGGGTGATGATAGTCCCACTTATGAGGACATGAATTGGATGACATGTTTAAGAATTCAAGGTCGTGTCTAATCAATACATTAAGGACATCATCCACAAAGTGAAAGAATTTTATTTTTTTAAGTGTTTGAAATCAAGCAACATTAAATTTATGACTATTTTCATAACATTGTTTTTTTTCTTCAAAATAATCCATAATCATGTAATGTTCTCCAAATGTTTGCTCATGAACATGCATTGGGAATGGAGTATGTGAGACAAATCTTTTAAGGAAATTTGATTCATTATTAGATTTGTTTTGACCATGTCAAACTCATAATTAGATGGAAAATCATTTTGATGCATGTGTATGATCCATTGTATCAAGGAATGATGATATTAATGTTGTGCAAAATCAGAGTAGAGGATGAAACAACTCAAGTTTTTGTTTTAAATGAAGTTCAACACATTTTGCCATGAACAGAAGGTGAACGAAATGAGATTTGTAGGGTTCATGATGAATATAACAATGACAAATTGAAATGATGTGAGGGCCATGTATAACAGCAAAAAGGAGATGGAAGATTGTGAATGCACATGCAATTTTCATTGGGTGGAAAACCTTTACAAACACATTCATTTAGTAAGGATGTTTTCCTAGTTCACTAAGAATTTCATTAAGAGTTTCACTAGGATATTCATTAATCATTTAAATGAAATCATCAATAATTGATTAGATTAAAAAATTAATGAATTCATCACATCGTTTAATGATTAGCAACAAGTTGGTATGGACAAGTGAATTCACTAAAAATTAATCAAATTAAAAATTCTCATATGACACTTTTAAAAAAATTAGATTATTTTTTTTAAAATATTAATTGAAATTTTATATTTTATATTATTATTATTAAATCATTTTTCTACAATTAACATATACCATTAACCACATGGGAATTTTACCAAGGTCTGACCTTTGATCTCCAAAATGATAACCCATTGCCATTATCATCCAACCACTTTATTTGATATCAAACATGATTGGATTTATTATGTTATTTACTTCAAACATATTGCAAAAGTTGACTTTAACTATTATCTTAAAATTCAAATGGGGTTGCAAGGTTTAAAAATTTTAACTATGAAAACTTTATTAAAAGCATTAGGATTTGAGAACATTTAAATGAGAGTTCATGGTCATTTGCAAGTTGAAGCTTTTTCAACGTAAAAAAAACCCAAGCCTTGAAGTAAACTATTTGTACCAATTTGTTTTTCAATTTGTTTGTAAACTAGTTGTGTGTTCAGCATATAGGAGAAATAGAAAATTAAAAATGTTATTTTAAACTCTTTTAAAACTTGAGAATTTTTGGTTGGTTGAGAATCTTTCATTTAAGGTTGAAAGCTTTAAGCCTAAAATTTCATTGGGCTCCCCTCAATTGGTGTTGACTATTGTTAAATCAAAAATTCAGAATTCTAATTCATCTTAAATTGTTTGTTTCAATGATTTCATTAGGCCCTTTAAAATATAATTAATTTTTTTTTATATGCTTTAAATTTTAGGGTGTTGGCAAGCTATGGTTTACACAATTTGTCACAAATTTGGAATTACATAATATCAAAAGTAGCAACACGTAAGATTTCATTCACTTTGAATAATTTTAAAGATCACATATAAATGATTTGGGTTTCAAAATTAAAAGAAGTCACAAGAATTATGAATATGAAATTGAAGCATAATTGTACATTTGTGTAAATGTAATTTAATTTTTTATATTAAAAACCCTTATTGACAATAGCTTTCCATTTTTTTAAAAATTCAAAACTTCATCTTAGTTTATCAAATGATTAAAAAAAAATTTAACCCATGTAAATCTTCAATGGATGAAAATTTTCTAACCTAAGAAAATCATAATCATCAACAATTTCATACCAGAATGTACTAATGAACATTTTTAAATTATTTTATCTTAATTCCATGACCTTAAGAAAAATTGAAAACTTTGATGGGAAAGATTGTTGTTTATGGTTTCTTTTATGTATGTGTAAAATTTCATGAAAATTTTATTATTAAATGTAGTAATTTTTAGTCCTTTTGTTGGAATTGTATAAATGTGACAGGGCTTTCCAAATCAAAATAATATTGTGTTGAACTATTATATTGTTCATATGTGCATTGATTTCACAACATAATGTTAAGTTGGGATATGAACCATCATCATTTACAAAAATTTAATGAAAATTATGTTCCAAATTTCCACCATGATGCATGAAACTTGGATAGGTACTGAAAATTGTCAAATTGTGATAGTTTTTTTGTGTAAACCATATCTTGCGAACAACATTTATTGTGTGTTCATTGAAAAACTTTCAAAAGATATTTAATGTTTGTTTTTAGTGAATTTAAGGGCTTGTAATGAGCACAAACAACATTCATGTGTGTATTTGAATTCAAGATTTTAACCTCATTTCTCTTTTATTGTTTTTTTAAAAAACATTCTTGAAGGTGTTTATAGGTTATGGGGTGTGTGAAAAAATGATAAAAGGATTCCAAAAAAGGATTTGAAGGTGTTGGAAAGGTTAAAAATGCATCTGAAATGAAAAACAAAAATGAGTATTTTTTTTAAAAATTACAATGTTGATTATACATATTGCTTTTCAAGATAAACATCATGAAGACAAAATAGGTGTTCTAGATGGGCCACATGTAAGGGGAGAAGGCGTTTTTTGTCTCCCCACAAACCAACAAAGCAAGGCAACCTTAATTTCTAAATTTGAAAACTCATGGAATAAAATTTGTAAAGAAAAAGAATATGACTTTTGAATAATTTATGTTACGAGATTCCAACCTCTTTTGGTTGTTGACAAAAATGTTCCATGTTTGGGATGGTAACCACAAACTTCAAGCTTAGTTTTCATATGTTGACAAGTTTGTTTTTCAGGATTTAGAACAACACATAACCTTGGATAATTTTGGCCTTAACATGAACAATGAACTTGTAGAGTTGTTCACAATGATAACAAATTTCAATAAATTAGTATTTCTAACCTCTCCTCATTCCAAAAACTCCATACATTGTGTTTCAATTTGCTTCACAAATTCCTATCATTAACAATGTAAGTCCTTGGGACTCGACCATGTTAAGCCCTCCCTGATTTTTTAAGGATCCAAAGCATTGAAATAATTCCATTTGAGCAATTCAAGGATGTGATACGTAAGGACTAGTACAAGAAATGTGAAGCCAAAGCTAGAAAAACTTCATACAACTTCATCTAGGAGACATTTTTTGATTATATGTATAAAATGAATGCCATTTCTTAAAGTTGATTTGTCTTTTTGGAATATCTCATTTTGTTGTTCATATACTTGAGGTTCCCAGCCTTGGGTTCCCCTTCTTGTAATGGGAACTTGTAGTTGTTATGGATACTACACATCAACATTACTATGTTGATGTTTTAAAATAAAAGAAATCTCAATCACTTAAATCCTTGAGCATCAAGGTTATGGAAGTTGTGCATTAAGAGCACATGTCTGGATTTCATAAACAATTGTTAGTGTGTAATTTGGCATTAGGCCCAAAACCAACAGGTTCAAGTCATTACGACATGAAATTTAAACCTAAAATTTTAATTAAAAAGTTTCAAATGTTAGTTATTGCCAATGTAAGAAATGAATAAAAAGTCTAATAGCTCAAGCTCTAGAATTAGTCTAGTGTAATGAATAAGGCCAACAAGTATCCTAAGTAAAGTTTTATCAATGCCACTTTTGACAAATGGCTTCACAAAACAACATTTTAGGATTAGGTTTCAAGATAATTTCTTTTTTGAAATTGCAGCATTTAAAAGTTTCTTGGGTTAAAATCAATGTAATTATGTGTTAACATTTGTAGAAATTTGTGATGTTGCAAATGGAGGTTGAAGGATCTTAGTTCTTAGATTCCATCGTCCAAGACCTTCTCATTTCCATTAAGAAGTAATCTCCTTGAATGATTGCATTCAAAAGTGGCACTAGAAGAAAGTTGGTGATATGCAACCGTTTTACTTGTGACTAAATGTGATTATGTGTCTTTTGTGATTACTTTTGTAACTAGTTATTAACTTCACCAAATTTGGGGAGGGTTTGTGATTATATTACAACTAATATCTCTTTCATCCTCCTATGTGGATGCTTCTAAGATTATATTCATCCACAAATAAGCCTCCATGGCCCGTTAGTTGCATGTGTAACCAAAATTTAGTCATAAATACCTTGAAAATGTAGCCTTAAACATGTACAATGTGTATTATGGGCATGATAACCATACATGTTTAGGGTTGTACAATTAAAAAATCTATTTAGATTATAATAAATATTTATTATGAATATTATCCACATATTTGTAAAGTTTAATGTAAAGTTTTGTGAAAAATACATTAAGGGTATGTTAAAGGTGTAAAAAAAATTATTTAAATCTAAGCTTACAATTTTTTCTTATTAATAATTATGATGAAATTAATTAATATTAACTAGTTATTAATAGTTGATCATTATTTATTAATATTTAATATAAAAATTTGGAATTAAATATTATTAAAATTTAAAATTATTAATATTAAGCTATTATTCATTTAATTTCAATTAATTAATAATTAGTTGAAACTTAATGTTCAATTAAATTTAATTAATATTTATGATAATTATTTTATTTCATCATTAAAATTAAATATGAGTTAATAATCTAAAACTAATTAGTATTTTTAAAAAATATTTATTAAATATTTAGTCACTAATCATTTTTTCATTTAAATAATTCAGAAGTAAAAATATTAAAATAACTCATCATTCATTTAATATGAATGATTTAGAATGATTTAGAATTTAATTAATTATAATTTAAAAATAAATATTGAATCATCAATTGAATACTTTTAATTAAATAATTCAGAATTAGATAATATTAAAATTCAGAATAATTTATATTAATAATTTATTCATTTAATATGAATTTATTAATAACTTGTTGAGATTTAATATTAAAATAATAATCATAATAATTATATAATTATATAATATTTATTTATTTAATACTAAATTTTAATTAATATTTGATGCCATTACTAGCAAATAGGTAGTTAATAAATAGGTTAGTAGGTCAAAAGTAGGTAATAGGTAAATAGTAAATAACTAGGTTGTAGGTAGATAGGAAGTTAGTGAATTAGTTAGTTAATTAATGAGTGAATTACTTATGAAGTTGACACAATTCAAAGGGAACCCAAATTGTATGGGATAAAAAATCTAGTTGTAACCTAGTTGCAAATAGATTTTTTTATCCCATGTTGTTGGGTTCCCTTTCAAATGTGTCAACTATTTAAGTAGATGCTTTATAAACATTAAAATACACAATATTTGTTAATTGGGATGAGCCGATTAAAAAAGTTTAATTCTAATTTGGTTAAATACTAAATAAAATGAAACAAATTTAATTTTTTTTTAAGACTTACCTACCTACTTCAACCTACTTATCTACCTTGGCCTACTAACCTACCTACCTATTTATCCTAGGCATCTTTACATACCCACCTATTTTTATTTTAAATGTTTCAAAAATCTAAAATGGTGCCATGTGGCACAAAACTATTCACCCACATGTATGAATGAAATACCTTAAAAATAAATGGTTGAATTAAAATTTTGGTAATAAATTTGATTTATTTAATATTCTTCTAATATGCGATGTGGCAACATGACATTAGTCGTTAAAAATTGGTCACTAATTGGTCGCATGATAGTTGCATGTGCTATTAGGTCAACAAATGAAAAATATGGTTAACTCAAACACATACTTCACCCATTATCTATGTGATTACATCATCATGACATAAACATTTGTAATTAATGTCAGATGCAATTTGTCCAATGTAACTACATGTCATTTTAGTTGCAAATGTCGTTTGTCATTGAAAATTAGTCACAAACTTAAATTGAAAATATGCATATTTCTTCTAATATTGAGGCTTGAAGTTTGGGAGATTACTTTCTATAAGGAAAAACATAATTAAAAGTTGGAATAATTAGAGGAAAAACATGGGACTTGTAGAATGATGCAAAGGAAGCAATGAAGCAAAACTTGTTTAGGTAAATAAATATTAACATTCCTTTCGAATAATTGAAAATCCTCCCAACATTATGTGTCTTTTGACCCACTTGGGTTAAAACCAAATTATTTTTATTTTCAATCATTAGGGTGTAGGGTCATAGGCACTTAGTTTGAGATAAAAATTAGGATTACTATCTAAATGTTGTTTGAATGGTCAATAATAACCAATGTAAGTACTCAAACTTTGAATCAATGCTAACCCAAGGGGGGTCTATTAAAGGGTATAAATATTTAGATTAGTTAATGCCATAGGCACCTAGTAATTAATAATTATTAATGGTAGAATTATTGTCCCTTACCAAAGGGGTGAAGCTAATGAGATTAAATAGTTAATGTTAGTGAATGGTTGGGTGTAATCCACCTATCACCCAGGAGATTTATAAAAAGGGATTAGGATAAGGACCCTATTTTCATGGGGTAACGTGGGCCTTTGTGTGGCTTTGTGGAGAAAGAGGATTTGGAAGATTTTTATGGCATTTGATAAGTTTGTAGTTGGGAATTAGAATGGAGAACTTTCTTGGAGAAGTGTGT
>Ga0209208_10004619_pt1 | contig 19459 bp, 9 predicted proteins | sample S1TSphfallax_3_FD_187694 | JGI IMG/M metagenome (GOLD analysis project Ga0209208, IMG submission 187694) | Host-associated microbial communities from peat moss isolated from Minnesota, USA - S1T2_Fd - Sphagnum fallax MG (SPAdes) (version 2) | ecosystem: Host-associated > Plants > Peat moss >... | reverse complement strand
CAGGACGCGACGGATGAGCGCGTCCCCGGTTTGGACGCTTGCGGTGGTGAGATGAATGTAATCGTCGGACAGGAAGGGCGCGCTGAGCAAAGGAGCGTAGGCGATCAGGACGGCCAGCGCCAAGAGCAGGGCGAGGGCGCGGTTTGCGGTCATCTGTTGTTTGCTGCCAGCAATGCCACAAAGGACAGAAATGCGGCCGAGGCGAAGTTGGCGGTGGATCGTTTTGAGATGATGCCGGCGATAGGTCCGGCCTCCATGCGGACGGCCAGCAGCGCGGCGGTGATGAGGAAGACCGACAGAAGGCCGATGCGAAGTGGGCGCATATGTACAAAGATCGCACGGGCCCGATTTTGCGACTATAAATGACTATGAGGACATTGGGTTTGTTGTTGCTGCTGGCGGCGTGCTGTTCGGCGCAGAGCGGCGACCGCATCGACAAGATGCTGGCGGAGCTGGAGCGCGTTCATCATTTTGGCGGCGTGAGCATTTCGCCGGATGGCCAGTCGATTACCTGGGCCGAAGACGCGGCGGGCGGCAAGAGCGAGATTTACCTGAGAAGCCATGGCAAGACGGCGCGCGTGATGGAGGGCAGCGGCGTGGCGTGGGCGGGCGACAGCCAGCGGTTCGCGTTTATTTCGGAGGCGCGCGGCTCGGCTGAGGTTTATGTGGCCAGCGCGGGCAGTGAGCCGAGGCAGCTTACGCATGTGACGGGCGATGTGTCGGATTTGCGCTGGTCGCCGGACGGGAAGCAGATTGCGTTTTTGAATGTGAAGGGCGGCGGGGCGGGCGGTCCGCTGGCGGCGGTGGCGGCGCAGACGGGCGTAATTGGCAGCGGGTTTGAGAATCAGCGCTTGCTGGTGGTGAACGTGGCGGACGGCGCGGCGCGGACGGTGACGGGCGCGGATTTGAACATTTATGAATACGGCTGGTCTCCCGACGGCGCGAAGTTTGCGGCGATTGCCGCGCCGGGGCCGGCCGACAACAACTGGTGGATTGCGAAGCTGTACGCGGTGGACGCGGCGACGGGCCGGATGAGCGAGATTTACAAGCCGCGCGCGGGGCGGCAGATTGCGGTTCCGCGCTGGTCGCCGGATGGGACGCGGATTGCGTTTATTGAGGGCCTGATGAGCGATGAAGGCTTTTTGGGCGGCGAGATTTACATGGTGCTGGCGGAGGGCGGCATTGCGCAGGATCTGACTCCCGGCAGCAAGATTTCGGCAAGCGGGCTGCGCTGGCAGGGCGATACGGAGATGGTGTACACGGCGTCGGTGGACGGCGAAGGCGCAATTGCGCGGCTGAATTTGACGATGGGCCGCTCGGAAATGATCTGGAAAGGCACCACGCCTTTGCATGAAGACGGAAATTATCCCGACTTCGCGCTGGCGGCCGATGGCAAGACGAGCGCGGCCGTGCTGGCCGACTGGCAGCAAGCGCCGGAAGTTTGGACGGGCGCGATTGGCGAGTGGAAGAAAGTGACCAGCGTGAATGCCGACGCCAAGCCGCATTGGGGCAAATCGGAAAGCCTGGTTTGGAGCAGCGACGGGTTCCGGGTGCAGGGATGGCTGCTGTATCCGGAAAATTTCGACCCCGGCAAAAAGTATCCGATGGTGGTTTCCATTCATGGCGGGCCGGCGGGCATGCGGTCGCCCGTGTGGCCGAGCGTGCATTTTGACATGTCGGCGATGGCGGGATTGGGATATTTTGTGTTCTTTCCCAACGCGCGCGGCAGCTATGGGGAAGGCGAGGCGTTCACGGCCGCGAATGTCCAGGATTTTGGCTATGGCGATTTGCGCGATATTTTGAGCGGCGTGGATGCGGTGCTGAAGAAAGCGCCGGTGGATGCCAGCCGGATTGGCGTGACGGGCTGGAGCTATGGCGGCTATATGACGATGTGGACCGTGACGCAGACGAACCGGTTTAAGGCGGCGGTGGCGGGCGCCGGGATTGCGGACTGGCTCAGCTATTACGGCGAGAATTCCATTGATGAATGGATGATTCCGTATTTCGGCGCGACCGTTTATGACGATCCAAAGGTGTATGAGAAGAGTTCGCCGATTGCGTTTATCAAGCAGGTGAAGACGCCGACGCTGGTGGTGGTGGGTGAGCGCGACGGCGAATGCCCAGCGCCGCAGTCGTTTGAGTTTTGGCATGCGCTGAAGACGGAAGGCGTGCCGACGGAGCTGGTGGTCTATGCGGGCGAAGGGCATTCGTTCCGGCAGGCCAAGAACCGGGTGGACGTGCTGCGGCGGGCGCTGGGGTGGTTCGACAAGTATTTGGGAGAGTGAGGGGGCGGCGCACAGACAGAAAGTGCTGGCGGAAAGGGTGAGATTCGAACTCACGGACAGCTTTCACCGTCGACGGTTTTCAAGACCGTTGCCTTAAACCGCTCGGCCACCTTTCCGTTTCTTCAGTTTAACTGATGGCCGTGGATGCCGCGCGGGCATGGGGCGGCAGGGCGCGGGGCAGTTGGGCGTGGTGTCGGCGCGTGGCGCGGATTTTTTGGTAGGGGATCGGCGGCTTGCGGCGGCCTTTTTGATAGCGCTTCAGGCTTTTGCATTGCTCGCGGCTCAGGTTCAGCGACCAGTCGAAGCAGTTGGGGTGCGGGTTGTAGCGCTCGACGAGGAGTTCGAAATAGACTTTGGCGGCGCGCGCGTGGAGCCAGTCTAATTGGAGGCAACCAATTTCAATATCGCGATCTGGCAGATCGGCGACGGTGCGGGCGGGTGGATGGTTTCGCATTCTGAGCCAAGCTTGGAATGCGGCCGTTCCACCCGCCCGCGCCGAGGGCAGGTAAGTGACTGATTTGGCGCGAGAAGAAAAATCTCAGATTTTTGTTACCCGCGCCGGAGACGGCTTAGAAAATGATCTTGGCCGCCAGTTGCACGTTGCGCGGAGCGCCAGGGCCGATGCCCGGTGCGCCGAAGGAGACGTCGTAGGTGGAGCCGATCTGGCCCAGGTTGCTGCCCTGGAGATTGGTGGCCGGTTCGGAGTAATTCACCCAGTTGAAGATGTTGAAGATTTCAGCGCGGAGCTGAAGGTTAATGGTCTCCCTGATCTTAAAGTTCTTGAACATGGAGAAGTCGATTTGTTTGTTGCCGGGGCCGTAGAACTCGTTGCGTCCCTCGTTCCCGTAGGTGCCGGGAGCGGGAGAAGCGAAGGCGGCTGGATTGAACCAGTAATAGGTGCTGGTGGCGCGATTGGACGCGGGCACGTTTGCGAACGGATTGCTGATGACTTCGGCGCGGTCATCGAATTCAGCGGTTCCGCTGGAGTCGTTGCCGGAGTAGACGGTAAAGGGCGTGCCGCTAAACGCCGAGATCAGTGAGTTAATCTGCCAGCCGCCCAGCAGCAGCTTATATTTCGTTGGCTGCGGCAGCGAGTAGGTGATGAACATGGAGAACGAATTACGGATGTCGAAATCGGAGTTGCCGTAATCGCATTTCAGGCAGTAGCTGTTTTGCGGAATGATGCCGCGGGCGTAGGAAAGATCGTCTTCGGAGTGGCCGTAGGTGTAGCTGAGCTTGGTGGTGAAGCCATGGAAATTCGTGGCGCGCAGCGAGGCGAGAAGGCCGTTGAAATGGCTGTTGCCGACCGACTGCACCTGGTTGATGGCCGCCAGATACGGGTATTCGCTGTAGTAGGGCCGTGAACTGACCAGTTCCGGCGAGCCGATGGGAATCTGGTTAATATCCAGGGTGTCGGGCAAGTGGCGGCCGAGCGAACCGGAATATCCCACTTCCGCCACAACGTCCTTAGCCGCCTGGTACTGAATGTTGAAGTTGGTGTTCATGCTGTAGGCAGTTTCAAACTGCTGGCTGACCGAAAATGCGCCGTAGGGGCCGGTGGCGGAACTGGTGGAGAAAATAGACTGGCCGGACAGAAGCGTGATGGGCGCCTGATTGACAAGCGTGAGGACGGGCGAAGTTCCGCCTATGTTTTCGTTAATTCCCGTGGCTGCGCCGTTGGATGAGGAACTGTTGCCGAAGTAAGAGATGTTGGGGATCTGATAATACATGCCCCAGCCGCCGCGAACCACCAGCTTGCCGCCGGCTTTGGGCTGGTAGGCGAAACCGAAACGCGGGCCAAAATCGTGAAGATCGCGCGGCCACAAGGTGCTGAGGCCCTTGGTGCCGACGTAGGTGATGCCGTCCTGCGGCGTGAAGGTGGAAATCAGGTCTTTCGGATTGGAGATGGGGCTTTGGTAGACCCAGTTCAAGCCGTAGTTCAGGGTCAGCTTGTTGGTCACTTTCCAGGTGTCTTGCGCGAAGAAGGAGAGCCCATCCAGGTTGTAAATACGCTGCTGGTCGCCGTAGGCGATGCTGGCGTGGCCGATGGCGATGCGGCCGGAAAGGAAGTCGGCGAGGGCGTCGAGCGATCCATTGGGCGAAGCCGCGCCATTGGCGGGGCAGCTTCCGCCGACTTCCCAAGAATCGTTGGGGCAAGTGGCGGCAAACGGTCCCTGAGTGCCGTCAAAGGTGAGGGTGCCGGGGGCGTTGGCGTCATAATAAACGTCCAGGCGCGAGTAGCGATAATCGCCGCCGAAGCGGTATTGGTGAGAGCCGGTGGTGTAAGTGAAGGAAATGTTGATGTTCGGAGAGCCGTAATCGGAGGGATTGGTGACGCCGGTTTCGAGGCCGATGGAGGCCGGGTCGAAGCCATGGTTGGCGTCGCCGAAGACCTGCTTGAAGTAGTTGACGCCGACCAGCGTCTGGGCCAGGAAGTTGGGCGAGATGACCTTGTTGTAGACCAGCGAGAAATTATGCATGCGGCTGGGAGCGGCCTGAAAGTACGAAGGGAACGCGGAGCCCACGTATTCAGTCTGGTTGCCGGTGCCGCCGAAGTAGCGAATGGCGATGTTGTTCTTTTCGTTGAACTGATGATCCAGCTTGATGACGCCGTTGTAGCTGTTGGACAGGTTGATGCCCGCGCCCGCGAAATTATGCACGGTGGCGGGACCGGTGAGGCTGTTGGCGGGCCAGAAATAATTGATCATCGCCAGCGACAGGGGATTGACCTGGACGGCGTCTTTGGCCATGATGGCGGCAGTTTCCGAAACCCATGCGCCTGATGGCGCGGTTCCGGGCGCGGTCAGCGCTTCGCGATAATTCTGCTGCTCATAGTTCATGAAGAAGAAGGTGTGATTGCGGACGATGGGGCCGCCCAGCGAAAAGCCTTCCTGGTTGTTGCGCAGCTCCGAATTGGGCGTTCCGGGCGCGGTAAACCAGTTGTTGGCGGCAAAGGCTTCGTTGCGGTTGAAATAATAAACCGAGCCGTGGAAGTTGTTGGTGCCGGACTTGATCACCACGTTCAATGCGCCGCCAGAGTTGCGGCCCTCTTCGGCGTTGCTGCTGCTTTGCAGCGAAAATTCGTCGATGGCGTCGATGGGAAGCACGACGCCGGCGATGCCGGAGACGCCGCCCTGGTTGACGGCGTTGACGTTGTGCCACAGGTCGTTGTTGTCGGCGCCGTCAATTTTCCAGTCGATGCCGTTGAAGCGCGAACCGTTCAGCGATCCGTTGGCGTTTGCGCCGGGGTTGAATTTCAGGAGCTGGGTGAAGTCGCGGCCGTTGAGGGGGATGTCCAGGATTTGCTTGGAATCAATCAGGCTGGTTTCGGCCGAAGAGGCGGTTTCAATGGCCACGCTGGAGGCGGTGACTTCGACGGTTGTGGCCTGCTTGGCGACGTCCAGCTTCAGCGCGACGGTGGCGATTTTGCCGGCGTCGACCACGACGCCGGTAACGTGGATGGATTCAAAGCCGGGCTGGGTGACGGTGATGTCGTATTTGCCGAGCGGGAGATCCTGAAACACGAATTCGCCGGCGGAGGATGTGATGCCGGTGCGGGTGAGGCCAGTGTCGGGGCTGACCAGTTTGACGGCTGCTCCGGCCACGGCTGCGCCGGAAGCATCGGTTAAGGTTCCGCCCACGCCGCCGCGGAAAGTTTGCGCGACCAGAGACGATGCCGCGAGAAAGAAGAGGAAAAAGGTGATGTGAAGGGGGATTAGTTTTCGAATCATGAGCAACTCCTGTGTGCCTTATGTGGTTTAGCGGACACAACAGGGTGCCAAAAGACGAGTGAGAAAAAATAACGAAAGATGGGCAGACACGGCCCCACCAAAGCAGATAACTTCAAGGTTACGTTGGGTTTGTCGGCGGCGCAAGCAAAACTAAGCGCGTAATATTTCGGGTACTGGTGCGCTGCCGCAAAGCGGTGAAGATTGCCGCGGCTTCAACATGGTCGCGGCTCGGCAGAATTCGGCTTGAGCAGTGCCACATAGAAGGTGGAACCCAAGCCTGGGCGGCCTTCGGCCCAGATGCGGCCGCCGTAGCGCTCGACAATGCGCTGGCAGATGGCCAGGCCCAGGCCGGTGCCGGGGTAATCGTCTTTGTGCAGGCGCTTGAATAAGCCGAAAATGCGCTCGGAATATTTGGGCTCGAAACCGATGCCGTTGTCCTCAAACGCGACAATCCATTCCTTGTCGTTTCCGGTCACCGAAATTAGAATTTCGGGATGGCGGTCGGAGTGGCGGTATTTGAGCGAGTTGGAAATCAGGTTTTGAAAAACGTGGGTGATTTGGCGCGTTTCGCCCGCAACCAGCGGCAGCGGCGGGGCGGTGATGACGGCTTCGTTCTCTCGAATGCGCGAGCTGAGAACCGATTGGGCTTCTTCGAGCGCGGCGCTGAGATCGGCGGTTTCGCTGGACTCGGTCTGGGCCGGTTCAGTCTCCGATTGAACGGTGCGCGAGAAACTGAGCAGGTCGTTCAGCAGCGTTTCCATGCGCTTGACGCCCTGGCGGATGTAGCCTGCGTACACACCGATGTCGCCTTCCGCGCCGCCCAACTGCCTTAACAGCAGTTGCGAATAGATGTTGACCATGCGCAGCGGCTCCTGCAAGTCGTGGCTGGCCACGTAGGAGAATTCTTCCAACTGGCGGTGCGCCTTCAGCAGCGCGGTTTCGCTCAGCTTTTTGTCGTGAATATCGGTGCAGGTGCCGAACCAGCGGACCACGCGGCCCTGCTCATCCAGCACGGGATTGGCGCGGCCCAGAAACCAGCGGTATTGGCCGTCGTAACGGCGGCAGCGGTATTCAATTTCATAAGGCTGGCCGGTGGAGAGCGAACGCTTCCAGCGCTCCACGGCCAGCGGCAGGTCCTCGGGATGGATGATTTTTGATCCGCTGCCGTTGGTTTCGCTGTAAGAAAGGCCGGTATATTCAAACCACTGCCTATTGAAAAGATCTTCGTAGCCGTTGGGCTGGGCGGACCAGACTAATTGCGGCAGCGCGTCGAACAACTGGCGGAATTGCCTTTCGCTTTTGCGCAGCACTTCCTCGGCTTCCTTGCGCTCGGTGACGTCGCGGGTTGCGCCGGCAATCGCCTCCACCTCGCCGCTTTCGCCGATGACGGGCTCATAAAGATATTCGTATTCGCGCACTTCGCCGGTCTTCAGGCGAAAGGCGGTTTGATCGCGCACGCCGCTGCGCGTTTGAATCACCTGATCAATCTGGCTCTGAATGCGGCCGGCCAGATCGCTGGGATAACCCAATTCGGCTGGCGTCCGGCCGACGGTGTCTTGCAGGGAGCGCTGGGACACTTCGCATAGTTTCTTGTTGGCATAGGTGAAGCGGCCCTGCAGGTCAAACGTGTAGGTGAGGTCGGGGCTGTTGGAAAGGGCGGTGTCAAAGGTGTGCCATTGCTGCAGCAGGCGTTCTTCGGCCCGTTTGCGTTCGGTGATGTCGTGGCCTTCGGGCACAATCATGACGACATCGCCCTGCTGGTTGCGGATGGGGAAGAAGGATAAATCAATCACGCGGCAGGCGCTGCTGGCGCCTCCGGCCTCAAAGCGCACAAACTCTCCGGCGGCGGCGCGCACTATTGCCTGGCGCACGTTTTCCTTGGTTTGCGGGCCTTCCCGGAACCAGGGACCTTCCCAAAAGGGCGTGCCGCGGAGTTCCTGGATGGTGTTGCCGGCGAATTCCAGCGCGGCGCGGTTGGTCTCCAGTATTGCGCCGTCGGCGGAGAGCAGGGCAATGTACTGATGGGTCCCATCGAAAATGGCGCGCAGGCGGGCCAGGCTTTCTCCCAGATCGGCCTGCGCCTGTTTCTGCGCGGTGATATCGATGTTGACGCCGATCATGCGCTCCGGCGCGCCGGAGGCGTCATAGAAGATCTGGGCGCGGCCGCGCATCCAGCGCAGTTCGCCGCTGGGCCGCCGCGCGCGGAAATCATAGACGCATTCGCTTTGCTGGCGGGCGATGGCCTGCAGGATCATGTCCCTGAAGTTCTCAAAATCTTGCGGCTCCAGCAGGCTGCGCCAGAAGGCGACGCTTTCGTCCACGGGACCGTCGGGAAGCCCATAGAGCGTTTGCAGTTCCGGCGTCCAGACTATGCGTTCGTCCTTCATGAAGCATTCGAAAGTGCCGATGCGGGCGGCGCGCTGGGCCAGGCGGAGGCGCTGCTCGCTGGCCCTGAGTTCGCTGGCGATGCGCGAGCGCTCCACCGATTCCCAGCAGCGATTGACCACGGAACGCACCAGCGCCACTTCCTCCGGACGCCAGTTCCGGGGCTTGGCGCAGTCGGTCACGGTGATGGAGGAAACCAGCCGGCCGTTCTTGTGCAGAGGCGCGGAGACCAGGGCGCGGATGTGCAAGGCGCGATAGGTCTCGATGGTTTCAGCCGTGCGGTCGTCGGTTTCGGAATCGCGCACAATATAGGGCAAGTCCGCCATCAGAAGGCGGGTGCCGTCCGGCCCGAACGATGCCAGTTTGTAAAGCCCGTCTTCCACCGAGGGCGCACCGGGGCGGACGTACTGCATGCTGATGCGGGCGAATTCCTGATCGGCGTAATAGGTTCCGTAGCTGCAGCGGTCCACGTCCAGTTCCTGCGCCAGCATGCGGGCGGTGAGGGAGACAATTTCGTCGGGGTCCGCCAGGTTGCGGGTGGCATCATCCAGGCGCACCAGAAAGGCGTCGAACTCGTTTTGCTTCGGTTCTTCGAGCGAATGCAGGATATAGGCGATGCGGCCGCCCTCGCCGGGAATGGGGGTGTTCTGGGCGTTTGCTAGTTTGTCGGGCGATTGCGTGGCCAGCACGCGGCTGAGCGAGGCCAGCATCTGGACGCTGGACGGGCCGGAGAAGACTTCAGCCACGCTTTTGCCGGCCAGATCTTCGCGGCGCTGGGACATGATCCGCAGATAGGCGTTGCTGGCGGCCAGAATGGTGAATGCGGGTTCATCAGCCTGAATCAGCAATTGCGGCAGCGGCGAGAATTCGAAGATTGCGCCCAAGGCAAGGTCCGGTTCAAGATGGGTTTCCGTCCGGTATCCAGTCAATGTGTCCCCTATTAAGTTCCAGGTTTGACGCAGCGATTGCTGTTTTATTTCATCCAGTACAATTCACAGGCAAGTTAATTCGGTGCGGCTCTCCGGCTGCGGTCGATTTTCCGCTTTGCAGGGGCGTCTTGTCAATGGCCAGATTTACGGCGCGAAATAGCCGACGGCATCCACCACCAGTTGCGTGGGATTGGTGGCAAAGGCGTCGATTGCGCCGTCCACCATGGGCACAATGGCCAGGTTGGAGGTGATGGCGCCATCGCTGGCGTTCAGCGTGGCGACCACCGGCTGGGTTTGGCCGTCGGCCCAAAGCGTGAGATAGCCGAGCGTACTCACCGGGATCACCGTGGCATTGACGACGACGGCGCTGGCGTCGGAAGGGATGCTGCATACTCCGCCGACCATGACCGTGAGCGTGCCGGTGAAGGGCTGTTCGGTGCCGACGGTGCGGGTGTCCAGAATGCGGCACGGCTGCACGGTGTAGAAATGCAGGCCGGAGGAGGTGGCGGCGGCGAAGTAGCCGTTGATGTCGATAATGGCCTGGGTGTTGTTCGAAACGGACATCTCGATGTCGCCGCTGGTGCCTGCGGGCAGCAGGGCGGCGTTGGAGGTGACTGCGCCGGTGGGTGCGTTCAGGCTGGCGACCGTGGGCTGCGATTCGCCGGCGGGCCACAGCGTCAAGTAGCCTAATTCGCCGGTTAGCGGGACGGCGGCCACGTTGATGGAATAGGCTTGCGCTTCCGATGGCACGCTGCAGGAGGATTGCTGGATGGGAAAATCGCGCTGCTGGGAGGCGGTGAGGAATGGGCCGCCCAGAGCGCCGTCGGCGTTGCGGGTGTCCAGCACGCGGCAGGGACTCAGGGCGTAATAGTTCAGGCCGGTGCTGGAGGAGGAAGGAACGAAGTAGCCGTTGATGTCCAGGACCAGATCTGTGTCGTTGGTGGCGTAGAAGCTGGCTGCGCCGCTGGTGCCGGCGGGGACGATGGCGGCGGTGGATTTGATGCGGCCGTCCGAGTTAATGGTGGAGACGTAAGGCTGCTGCTGGCCGGTGGCCCAGGCGGTGAGATAGCCGAGTTCGCCGTGCGGGACCACGGCCACGTTCAGCGAGTAAGCGGCGGCGGTGGCGGGGATGTTGCAGGCGGAGGAGGGGATGGTGAAGGAGCGGGTGGAACCGCCGGAGATGAACGGTCCGCCGAAGTCTCCGTTGGCATTGCGGGTGTCGGCTACGCGGCAGGGGGTGACGGGGACGAAGTTGAGGGGGGAGGTAGAGAGGGATTGCTCGGACACGTATAAGTAGTTGCCCGCGATGTTGATGTTTCCAACCTGTTCCGTGGAATTCGCCGAAGCGGTGTACTGAATGCTGGCGGAGCCGGTGCCGGACTGGGTAGAGACCGTTAGCCAAGGCGCGCTGCTCTGAACGGACCAGGGACAGGAACTTTGCGTCGTCAAATCGACGGTCCCGGTTCCGCCACTCAACGGCAATTCGGCGCTGGAGGAGGAGATGGCATACGTGCAGGTGGAAGGGGCCTGGACGACGGTGACGGTTTGGTTTCCAATTACGATGGTTTGGGAGCGCTGCGTGCCGGTGCTGTTGATGGAACCATAGAGAAGCACCGTCACAGTTCCGTTGCCAATCGTCGGTTCGGTGTTGAGAAGGTTGAACCAAGAGGCGGGGGCAGTCACCGGGATCCAACTGCAGTTGCTGGTGACCGCAAATGACCAGCTACTCTCAATATACGACCCGGCTCCAGGAATGTAAATAGTGGCCGGCGATACGGCATATGTGCAGGCCGGAATGGAGGAAGGTGTGGCAACGGTGTTCACTGCGAAACTGGACAGCAAGTCCGGCGCGCTGTCTGCCTGAGTGATGGCGAAGAGCTTGGTTTCCGCGGCGTTCCAGAACAGATATCTCCCATCGCTTATATAGCTGGTTCCGCCGGCAGTAAAGGCCGGCATCGCCTCCTGGCTTTTCAGTTGCAGACCATTGTCGCTATAAATTTGGAGTTGCGTGTTCGCGGAGGCTATTTTGTCCGGGGGTAAGCCGGTGAGAACCGCCGTCTGCTGCTGAACGTGTGAGTCGGCTGCCCAGGCAACGGCTGTGGCGGCTGACAGCGCGCCGTCCGGCTGCAAATCCTGCGCGGCGATATTGGAGGTGAAATACGCGCTGCCGGCGCTGTCGATGAGGCGCGTTCCATCCTCGCTCAGCCAGAATGTTCCGTCGATATCGATTCCGGCTGCTTCGCCGCTGACCGCCGCGGCGGGACCATTGCTGATGTCGAACCTGGTGACACCGTAACCGCTTGTTCCCACATAAAGGGAATTGCCATCTGCGGAGAGCCGCGGGACATTTCCGGCGACATAGGGCGAGGGGAATGTGGTCAGTGTGCCGGTGGAGATTTGCACGGATTCGGCACTGTAGTAACTGCTCGAAAAAACGTAAGCGTAGCCGTTGCCGGCCAGCAGGATTCCGGCGGTGTTCATGTTGGTGGTGATGACCTTGGAAACCGACAATGCCGAAAGATCCACGTAAAACATAGAGCCGTTCCCGCCCACGGCGGCGAATAAACCGTCCGGCCGCACCGAAACGCTCAGCGGCGTCCCGGGCAGCGGCACAATCTGGTCGGCATAAGAGATCGGGTCGTAGATATGCAGTTCATTGGGAGACGCCGACACCATCACGATTTTGTCCATGGGCTTGTCATAGTCGGCAGCTACCGGATTGATGCTGAGCGGGTTCACGCTGGAGGCAGCGCCCGCCGCATCCTGGGTGACGGAAAATGTGCTGGAGCCGAGGGTAATGGTTCCCGAACGCGACGCGGAAGTCAGATTAGGCCGCACCAGGTAAGTCAGCGCGGTGTTGCCGGAGCCGTAATAGCCGGAGGTCAGCGCGATCCAAGACACATTGCTGACGGCGGTAAACGCGCAGTCTTCGCCGGAAAGAATCTGGGTGGTGGCATAGGAACCGGCGGCAATGGCTCCGGCTGAACCGGCCGCGAAAGTGGAGTTGCAGGAATTGGCATTCTGGAGGTTGATGGTGTCGATGGCGAAATCCATCGTGAGTCCAGCGGTGGAGTCAGCCTGCGTCACCACAAACATTTTCGTGGAGGACGAGTTATAGAAGACATAGCGGCCGTGGGCTGCATAGGTGGAAGCACCCACTGTGAACGGTGTCGTTTGAAAGACTCCGGTCGGGTTGTAGGCCGAGTCAAAAAGATCCACTTGGGTGTCGGCGTTGGCCGTGCTGGCTGTCGGAATAGCGGCTATCTGGTTCAGCGCGGAGGAAGAAGCCAGCGCTTGAGCGGAAACCGATGACCCAAGGAGTCCCAGGTAGAGCATATCCTGCGACGTGTTGGACGACGATGCAAAAACGCTTCCGCAGCCGGTATAAATTTTGCTGTTGTCCGGAGACAGCCAGAGAGGAGCGCAAGCTTGGACAGACAGGTTGACCGGGCCGCTGCCGAAGCCCACCGTTGCGCCGGAAACGTTGGAGCGCGTCAGACTTCCGTTCGAAACGTAATAGATGGCACTGACAGCAGGGTCAAACACCCCTCCGGAGGAGTACTGGAAGTTTGAGGGCGTCGTGACCTGCCCGTTCGAAATCTGGATGGATGTGACGCTGCCTTCGTAAGTGGGAAAAAGGTAAATGTAGCCGGCACCTAAAATAGCCGCGTTGCCGCTGACCGGCACATTGGTGAACGTTTGGACGGATGCGTTTTGCAAGCTCACATACGAGACCGAATCCACCAGCGCCACCGCCGCATAAAGCCCATCCGCGCTTAGGGAGAGATTAGCCGGCGCTTCGGGCAAGCTGACGGTCTGATCCGCATGCGCTACCGGGTCATAAATGTGCAATTGGTTGGGATTGCCGGAAATGAAAATGATTCGGTCCAGCGCGCTGCTGTAGGCTGCCCCGTTGGGCCGGAAGGAGAGTCCGGTGGTTTGGGAACTCAGAATAGCCGGAAATAGCGTAAAAAGAAGGAAGGCGAGGCGTTTGATTGGCAAGCAAAACTAGGTTCGCTTACGATGCTTATTCTTCGCAAGTACTGGTAGTAGGGCTTATATTAGGGCGCGAAATAGCCGGAAACGTCCACAATTAAGTGTGTGGAGTTGGAAGCAAACGCGTCGATGATGCCGTCCGCCATCGGCACAATGGCCATGTTGGAAGTGATGGCACCGTCGCTGGCGTTGAGGGTGGCGACTACGGGCTGTGTTTGGCCGTCGGCCCAGAGGGTGAGATAACCGAGCGGACCGGACGGGACGACGGTGGCGTTGACAACGACGGCGCTGGCGTTGGACGGGATGCCGCAGAAGCCGCCCATCATAACCGTGAGCGTGCCGGTGAAAGGCTGTCCGGTTCCCACCGTGCGCGTGTCCAGGGCTCGGCAGGGCGTCACCGCGTAGAAGTGCAGGCCGGAGGAGGTGGCGGGGGCGAAGTAGCCGTTGATGTCGATAATGGCCTGCGTGTTGTTGGAGGCCAGCATTGCGATGTCGCCGCTGGTGCCGGCGGGCAGCAGGGCGGCGTTGGAGGTGACTGCGCCGGTGGGTGCGTTCAGGCTGGCGACCGTGGGCTGCGATTCGCCGGCGGGCCACAGCGTCAAGTAGCCTAATTCGCCGGTTAGCGGAACGGCGGCGATGTTTATGGAATAAGCCTGCGCTTGGGACGGCACGCTGCAGGACGATAGCTGGACGGGGAAATCGCGTTCCTGCGATGCGGTCAGGAATGGGCCGCCCAGAGCGCCGTCGGCGTTGCGAGTGTCGGCGACGCGGCAGGGACTCAGGGCGTAATAGTTCAGGCCGGTGCTGGAGGAGGAAGGAACGAAGTAGCCGTTGATGTCGAGGACCAGATCGGTGTCGTTGGAGGCGTAGAAGCTGGCTGCGCCGCTGGTGCCTGCGGGGACGATGGCGGCGGTGGATTTGATGCGGCCGTCTTGCGAGTTGAGGGTGGAGGCGTCAGGCTGCTGCTGGCCCGCAGCGTAGGCGGTGAGATAGCCGAGCGGTCCGTGCGGGACAACGGCCACGTTCAGCGAGTAAGCGGCGGCGGTGGACGGGATGTTGCAGGCGGAGGAGGGGATGGTGAAGGAGCGGGTGGAACCGCCCGCGATGAACGGGCCGCCGAATGCGCCGGTGGCGTTGCGGGTGTCGGCGACGCGGCAGGGGGCGACGGGGACGAAGTTGAGGGGGGCGGGGGGCGTTGCGGCGACGGTTATTATTGGAATGTCGAGTTGAAAGTTTTCCTGGATTGTCTGATTGGAGTAGTACACGACCAGCAGCCAAGTTGAAGGAGTGGTGCCAGCGGCAGCTTGCAGCGTGATGCTGCAACTTGCGCCGGGGGCCAAGCTAGAGATGCCATTGCACGAGTTGGATACGGTGGTGATTGTGGGAGATGTCGAGTAGTAGAAGAAGGGGAAAAAACCCACGCTGGCACCGCCGGTATTCAGAAATGTAATGGTCTGCGGCGTGCTGGCGGCACCGGAGGCCGGCAAGGTGAAAGTGATTTGCGACTGGGAAGGGGTCAAAATGCCCGGCAGGGTAGCTGTTCCGGTCACCGCAGCCGTCAGTGGTTGGGCGTTATTGCTGTTGATCACCATGGTCGCGTTCAGAACGCCAGCCGCCACAGGCTCGAATAGCACGTCCATAGAGCAATAGCTCTCAGGGCCGATGGTGCCAGAGCAATTGGATCCCAGCGTGTCGACGGTGAAGCTCGCCGCTCCGGGTCCAGTGAACGTTATGCTGGAAACCTGAAGAGTGGCAATACCCGGATTGTAAATATTGAGCCACTGGTTCCCGCCGAATCCCCCAACATATCCTGACCCAAAGCTGAGCAGCCCTGAAAAACTTGAGGTGTTCCCCTCCGAGGTTTCTAAGATCGCTTGCGGATAAATTAGCGACAGTGCTGCCTGCTGCGTGGAATTCGCCACGTTGCCCATATTGCCGGTGACCGTCAGCGTCCCGGTTTGCGATGAACTGGAGGCGTTATAGGCCACCACTGTCCGGCAACTGCTTCCCACCGCCAGGGTGATGGCGCTGCCGCAGGGAAGCGTAGCGGATGTCTGCAAAGTGAACGGCCCGGACACGGTAATGGGGCCTAGGGCCAACGGCTGGTTGCCAACACTTAGCAGTGATTCAACCAGGGATGGATTTGGGCCTGAGCCGGGGGCAGTAAACGGCAGAGCGGGCGATTCGAAGTTGAATTCGTAAAGGCCGTTAGCATCGGAGATGGTGGCGAACAGGTTGCCCATGGAATCGACAGTGAAGCTGTCGAGCTCAGAGAATACAATTTGGACTGTGTTCGTGAGTTCTCCCGTTTCAAGCCCATTTAATTGCGCAGTCCCGGCGACCGTTGAGATAATTCCAGTGCTGGCATCGATCTTTCTGATAACCAAATTCTCCGTGGCCAAATAGAGATTCCCTACCGCGTCCGTTGCCAGGGATGCACACTGCGCCACTTCCGCCGCGCTAGCTGGCCCTCCGTCGCCCGTGTTCGTCGTGGTATCGTTGCCGGCGATTGTGGTGATAATCTGCGTGCTGGCGTCTACCTTCCGAATTCGGCCCCGCCACTCTGAAATGTAGAGGTTGCCCGCTGGATCTACTGTAACCGCTAGTACTGGGCCTGAAAGGGCAGCGTCCACGGCGGGGCCACCGTCCCCTTGCACGGTGCCTGAGCCGGCAATTGTTGCCAAAACTCCAGTGGTCCGGTCAAACCGCTGAACTGTCGGCGATTGCGACGACTGTCCGATTGCGTATAGGTTGCCATAGATATCGACTGCGGATAATGATGCAATCGCGTTTGTGACAAGAGTGGTGACACCTGTATCGGCATCGATTTCTTCAATGCCCTGGGTATCGGCATAGTAGACATTTCCCGCGCCATCCACGCCGACCAGGCCGCGCAATCCGTCCACTACGGGACTGGAAACAATGGTCTGAGGAGTGGTGGCACCCGGTGCCAGCTTCATCAATTGCTGATAATACGTTCCAGACAAAAAGAAAATGTTTCCGCTGCCGTCCACCGCGACCGAATGCACAGCCCCGTATGCGGCAGGCGCGTAGAGAAGCTTGCTGGTTCCTGGATTGAATTGAAGCATGGGCCCAAGGCCGGTTCCATGCACCATGACCTTGCCCAGAATGGTCCCCGAGGCGCTTTTCACGATCACCACATCGCTTCGCGAGCCAGGCAAAGTGGGACGGAATGTCACTGCCAGTTGACATCCGCCCGAAGCGGGCACACAGCTTCCCGCTGAAAAATCCGTGCCGTAGTGGAAGCTGAAGGTGACCCCCGCTTGCAGCTGCGCTATGGTCAGCGAAATGGCGACGGAATTCGAAACAGGCGACCCCACGGCTTGCGAACCAAATTCGGTAGAGGGAAGCGCGGCAGCGGGCGAGGCATGAAGAATCGCGAAAAGAAGTAAAGCGAGGCGGTTGCTTGGCAAGCAAAACTAGGTTCGCTTACGATGCTTCTCCCTGGCAAGTACTGGTAGTAGGGCTTATGGGAACTGCACTTCCGCAGGACCAGACTCCGCGCTTTCGTTGCCCTTCTTGTCAATCGCGCTGATCTTATAGCTGTAGCTCTTGCCATGTTCCACGGCATGATCCGTGTAAGTGGGCAGCGTGACCAGATCGCCCAGCCGCTGGAATGGGCCGTTGTCCACCGAGCGGAAAAGGTAATAGCCTTGCAAATCGGATTCGGTGTCGCGCTGCCAGGCCAGGTCGATGGAATCGGGGCCAATCTGGGCAGTGAGTCCGGCGGGCACGGCGGGGGCGTAGGTGTCGGGGAAATTTGCCGGAATCGGTTCGGACGGCGCGCTCTCGGCGTTGTTTTTTTTGCCGGTGACGATGTAATGATATTCGGTGTCGTAGCCGGCGGAGACGTCCACATACTTGTCTTCGTTGACGCTGGCGATTTCCATGGGCTGCTTGTCGTTCGGGCCCTGGCGCTGCACAATGTATTGGGTGGCTGCCGTGGGCGCCCAGGTGAGCACGATGCCGGCGCCGGAGCCAGCGGCGTGAACCACCGGCTTTTCCAGCGGCGGTATCACTTCCAGCACGGCCTTGTTGGACCAGCCGGAAAAGTGGCCGTTCTTCTTCATGGCGGTGCGGACAAAAACGGCGATGCGCTGGCCGGCATAATCGGCCACATCCAGCGAATAGGCGATGGGTTTGGGCTGCGGGTCTTCCTTGTCGCTGGGCGGCGGCGCTTCTATTTCAATGGATTTGTCGGCGTCGGGCGGCTGGTCTGCGGGGCCCACGCGCAGGTCAATATGGCTGAACTTGGTGATGGCCACGCTGTCCAAAGTGCGCGGGGGCGTGTTGAAGCTGGCGATAATTTTGTCGCCGCGTTCCGTCACCGCCAAGTCCGTGATGACGGTGGGAATTTCCGGCGATGGCGGCTGCACCGGGCCCACGTAGCCGCAACTGGCCAGCAGAACGAAAGGGACGCAGAAAGCCAGCCTGAAATGCACGTTAAAGAATGTACCTGCTCAGGTCCTGGTCCTTCACAATCTCGGAAAGCTGTTTCTGAACATAGGCGGCGTCGATGCGCACCGTTTTCTTTTTCAGATCCGGGCCTTCAAACGAAATTTCTTCGAGCAGCTTTTCCATGATCGTGTGCAAACGGCGCGCGCCGATGTTTTCCGAAGACTGGTTCACCTGCGCGGCAATCTTGGCAATTTCGATGATGGCGTCGTCAGTGAAGCTGAGCTTGATGCCTTCGGTGTCCAGCAGCGCGGTGTATTGCTTCACCAGCGCGGATTTGGGCTCTTTCAGGATGCGGATGAAATCGGCTTCCGACAGCGATTTCAGCTCCACGCGAATGGGGAAGCGGCCCTGCAGTTCGGGGATGAGGTCGGACGGTTTCGAAACATGGAACGCGCCGGCCGCCACGAATAAAATATGATCGGTCCGCACAAAGCCGTGGCGCGTGTTGACGGTGGTGCCTTCGACAATGGGCAGAATGTCGCGCTGGACGCCTTCGCGGCTGACGTCGGGGCCATGGCCGCCTTCGCGTCCGGCGATTTTGTCGATTTCGTCCAGAAAGATGATGCCGTTGCGCTCCACTTTTTCCAGCGCCACGCGCGTCACCTGGTCCATGTCGATCAGCTTTTGCTCTTCTTCCTGAATCAGGTATTCCAGGGCGTCGGAAACGCGCATGTTGCGCTTCTTGGTGCGCGGGCCGAACAGGCCGGGGATAACATCTTTCAAATTGATGTCCATCTCTTCCAGGTTGCCGTTGGTGGAGACTTCAAATGTCGGGCCGCGTTCCTTTACGTCCACTTCCACCATGCGGTCGTCCAGCTTGCCGGCGCGCAGTTTTTCGCGCAGCTTTTCGCGCGTGCGGTCGACGCTTTCCTGCGCTTCGGGCGGAGGCGGCATCAGCAGGTCCAGCAGCTTGTCTTCGGCCAGTTGCTCGGCTTTGTCGGCCACCTGATCCAGCCGCTCTTCGCGCACCATGTCGATGGCGACGTCCACTAAATCGCGGATCATGGATTCCACATCGCGTCCCACATAGCCGACTTCGGTGAATTTGCTGGCTTCCACTTTCAGGAACGGCGAGTTGGCGAGCTTGGCCAGGCGGCGCGCGATTTCGGTTTTGCCGACGCCGGTGGGGCCAATCATGAGGATGTTTTTGGGCATCACCTCTTCCGCCATTTCGGGCTCCAGTTTCTGGCGGCGCACGCGGTTGCGCAGGGCGATGGCGACGGATTTCTTGGCGTCCGCCTGGCCGACGACGTGCTTGTCGAGTTCGGCGACAATTTCACGCGGCGTCAGTTCGTCCAGCAGCGGCGTTTCCTCAGTGGATTGTTGCGGCAGGTAAATCACCATTAACCTAATTCCTCAATCGCCACGTTTTCGTTGGTGTAAATGCAGGTGTCACTGGCGATTTTCATGGCTTTTTCAACAATTTCGCGCGCGCCCAAATTGGTGTTTTCAAGCAGCGCGATGGCGGCCGACTTGGCGAAGGCGCCGCCGGAACCAATAGCGGCAATGGGGGCATCTGGTTCTATGACGTCGCCGGTGCCGCTCACGATATACATATTATTGGCGTCGGCCACCAGCAGCAGCGCTTCCAGGTGGCGCAGCATGCGGTCGGTGCGCCAGTCCTTGGCCAGTTCGACAACGGAGCGGGCCAGAT